>ERZ1023630.11-NODE-11-length-142636-cov-101.918327_pt1 | contig 142636 bp, 114 predicted proteins | sample MGYA00380332_ERZ1023630 | MGnify/ENA primary metagenome ERZ1023630 (study PRJEB33179, sample SAMN07448973) | human gut metagenome | biome: Human-gut; feature: Human associated habitat; material: Faeces | host: Homo sapiens | place: India: Bhopal | collected...
TAACACTACAGATTCTGGTCCTGTCATTCCTGGTTCGAGTCCGGGTATCCCAACTAGAGAGCATCTTTCATTTCGAAAGATGCTTTTTTCGTATATTTACCTTTTGGGGATTGGGGAGAACTTCGCTTTCTACTATGTTCTTCAAAAGAAAAGAGGGTGTGTCGTGGAATTATGACACACCCTCTTATTTGATTTCGATAAAATCTTTTATTTGTTCTCTGCATCAATAGCCTTGATTTTCTCTTTTACGAGCTTCAAGTCTTCTTTGAGCTTTTCTACCTTGCGGTTCATTTCCTCTACCAGGCTGTTACCCTTCTTGCTGGCAGCATTGAGGAAGCCGAGGTTGTTCTCGTAGGTAGTAATCTCAGCGCGCAGCTGGTCGTAGCGTCGCAACAGTCTGCCACGCTCGTTGTCCAATGCGTTGACACCTTTCTCGGCAACATTCTTGAGGTTGTTCTTGAAGTTGTGAATATGGCGCTTGGCATTGTTTGAACGTACGGTTTTGTAGAGCTTGTCCATCACCTCGTGATACTCCTGATAAACCTTGTCCTTCTCCTTGAATGGTACATGGCCTACAGCGTTATACTGGGCGATGAGGTCCTGCATATTTTTCTGCAAGTGCTCGCCGGCGTTCTCAACCAACTCGTTGAGCTTGGCGATAATCTCACGCTTCTTGTCCAGGTTAGCATGTTCCTCGCTGCGTGCACCGGCATTCAGCTTGTTGCGTGCGTCGAAGAACTTGTTGCATGCGCCCAGGAATTCCTTCCAGAGCTGGTCGCCCTGCTTGCGAGGCACGAAACCAATGTTCTTCCATTCTCTTTGCATCTGGATCAGCTTGTCGCCGGTCTTCTTCCAATCGGTACTGTCGGCCAACTGCTTAGCCTTCTCCACGAGTTTCTGTTTCTTCTCGAGATTCTCTGCATACTGGCTCTTGATATTCTTGAAGAATTCAGCCTTCTTGCTGAAGAATTCGTCGTTGGCGATGCGGAAGCGCTCGAAGATTTTCACGTTCATCTTCTGAGGAGCAAAGCCTATCTTCTTCCATTCACCCTGAATCTCGATGATAGCCTTGGTAGCATCCTCCCAATCGGAAGCCTGCTTCTTCTCCTTCAGATTGATAGCCTCAATCTTTTCGCAGAGGGCTGTCTTGTTGGCGAGATTCTCCTCCTCCTTGGCACGCAAATCCTCGAAGTGCTGCTGGTGCTTCTTGTTGATTACGGTACTTGCGTTCTTGAAGCGGGTCCAGATTTCCTCGCGCAGCTCTTTTGCTACAGGACCGATTTCGCGGTATTCCTGGTGCAGGTCTTGCAACTGGTGGAAGGCTGAGATTACATCTGGCTCTTCTGCGAGCTTCTCGGCAGCCTCGCAGAGCTTAGTCTTTGCCTCAAGATTCTTCTTGAAGTCGTATTCGCGAGCCTCGTTGTTGAGTTTCAGGAGGTCGTAGAACTGCTCCACGTAGAGCTGGTAGTTCTTCCATACCTCATTTGCCTTGTCAGCAGGGATAGTCTTGATTTCCTTCCATTCCTGCTGCAGGGTCTTGAATTCCTGATATGATTTGTTGGCCTCTTCTGGCGAAGTGGTCATTGCTTTGATCTTTTCGATAATCTCAAGTTTCTTCGCAAGGTTTTCCTGCTTTTCCTCTTCCTGCTGAAGGAAGATCTTGGCTCTCTTTTCCTTGATAATCTGCATTTCGGCCTTGAAGGCTTCTTCTGTGTCATCTGGTAAGAGAACATACTTTTCAGGATCACCACCTGCTGCGAGATACTCTTTTGTCTGCGCATCTCTTTCTGCGAGATGAATCTTGTAGAAAATTGTCTTCAGCATATCAAGCTCCTCTTTGTTAGGAACTTCTGCACTATGAGCAATTTCTTTTACTCTTTCGAGTACTTCCTGCTTGGTGGCGTATGCCTTCTTGGCAGGATCCAGGGTGCTCTGCTGCAACAGAGCGTTTTCTTGAGAGTCCATCATGTCACTTTGTTTAGTTTATGATTCGAGTTTCTTTGGCCGGTAGTCGTCTTAGACGATTCGACCCACAAAAATATTTATTATATTAATTCTGCAAACTTAAACAAAAAAATCGAATATCTAGCAAGATATTCGATTTTTTATACTTTTATAACAATAGAAGCCCTTTAGGGCTACATTTTCCAGCTATAATTGTTCCAATATTTATAACAGTCGCTTGTATCTCAGGAAGCCCCAGCTTAAGCCTGAGACGATGAACGAGAGTATCAGGGCGAAGGCGAATCCGTAAGGACTCTCTTCCATGCCGTTGATCAGGTTCATACCGAACAAGGATGAAATCAGCGTTGGCAACATCATGACGATACTGATACTGGTGAGGGTACGCATCGTGGTGTTCATATTGTTGTTGATGATGCTCGAGTAGGTGTCCATCGTAGATTCCAGAATGTCGGAGTAGATACTGGTGGTTTCCCTAGCCTGCGTCATCTCGATGTTTACGTCCTCGATCAGGTCAGCATCCAGCTCATCCACCTGCAGCTTGAACTTCAGTTTCGAGAGCAGGGTTTCGTTGCCGCGGATAGAGGTGGTGAAGTAGGTGAGGGAGTCCTGCAGGCGGCTCAGGCCTATCAGGCTCTCGTTGTTCACGCCATGGTCCAGATTTCTCTTGGCCTTCTCGATAAGTGAATTGATCTGTTTGAGTCGTTTCAGATACCATACGGCAGAAGAGAGGAAGAGTCGGAATATCATATCCACATAGTCGGTGAATCCTTCGCCGCGTTTCTGCTGATAGCTTACGAAGTCTATCATCATATTGGTTTCGTAGAAGCATACGGTAATGGTTACGTCGCGCTTGTGGATGATGCCTAGCGGCACTGTGGTATATGGGGTGCGGCTGCGTATTTCCTTGACGTAAGGGATACGGAGGATGATGAGCATCCAACCGTCGTCGTATTCGTAGCGGGCACGCTCATCGGTATCGCTGATATCCGAAAGGAAATAATCAGGGATCTTGAATTCTTCTTCCAGCAGTCGCTGGTCTTCATCGGTTGGACATGTTACCTGTACCCAACAGTTTGGCTGCCACTCATTGAGTGCAGTCAGATTCTTATCGATATTCCAGAAAGTCTTCATTGTTTGCTAATCTCCAAATAATAAAAGGTTTGGGTATGGAGATGAGCATTGGGTTGCGCCCTTCTTGTGGGCTTACGGTTGCTGAATCTCCACGCCTTACAATTCGTTATTGTTCTCCGCGTGATAATCGTCCATTTTGGTTGTTATTTAATGAAACATCTGCAAGCTTTTCTGCATTCTGTTCTGATCAGATTTTACAGTTCTTGCCAAATCGCCTGCAAAGGTAATGATTTTAATTGAGAAAAGGAACAAAAAAGCCGAGAATTTTCTTTCTCGGCTTTCTTTTTTCATCATTTTGTAATTTCTTGTTTCTTATTTAGCAGGAATCTCAGCCAGGAGCTGCTTCATCAGGTTCCAGAAAGGAGCTACGCAGCTAATCTGGCAACGCTCATTGGCTGTGTGAGGGCTGAGCAATGTAGGGCCAAATGAAACTACATCGAGGTGAGGATACTTGCCCAGGATGATAGAGCACTCCAAACCTGCGTGAACAGCCTGTACTACGCCATCCTTGCCGTTCTGCTCCTTGTAAACCTTCAGTACATGCTCCAGAATGTCGCTCTTAGGGTTAGGATTCCAGCCGCCGTAAGCGCCGCTGAACTCTACCTTCATGCCAGCCATGTTGAAGCAGCTCTCCATCATGGTAGCGAGATACATCTTGTAGTACTCGTGGCTTGAACGGGCCAGAATCTTGATGGCAGCCTTGCCACCGCCAATCTCGATGATGGCGAGGTTAGAAGATGTCTCTACGATGCCTGGCATAGATGGAGCCATACGCAATACGCCGTCGTGGCAGGCATAGATGGCATCTACCAGGTTGTCCTGAATCTCTGCAGGAACCTCTGTAGCTGGAGTCTCTACGTTCTCGGTGAAGAATTCAATGTTCTCGATGTTTTCGATGCCGTTGAACTCATCGCAGATCTCGTCCTTCCAGTCGGCTACCATGTCGTTCAGTGCCTCTACGTTCTCCTTTGGCAGGGTGAGTACTACCTGTGCCTGGAATGGGATGGCATTGCGCATGTTGCCGCCCTGCCATGAGGCCAGACGTGCATCGAGCTCAGAGATAGCCTCGCGTACGAAGCGAACCATGCACTTGTTGGCGTTGGCTCTGCCTTCATTGATCTCGATGCCGGAGTGGCCGCCCTTCAGTCCCTTCAAGGTAACCTTCACGGCTGCATCTTCCTTGTCTGTCTCAACCTCCTTATAGTCAAGTGTTGCTGTAATGTCGATTCCGCCGGCGCTGCCGATTACGAACTCGCCCCATACCTCTGTATCGAGGTTCAGGAGGATGTCACCGTTCAACTCGCCCTGAGGAAGACCGTTGGCACCAAACATGCCTGTCTCCTCATCAGCAGTGATCAGACCCTCTACTGGTCCGTGCTGCAGGTCCTTAGCCTCCATCACTGCCATGATGGTAGCTACACCCAGACCGTCGTCGCTACCCAGAGTGGTCTTATTGGCACGTACCCAGTCTCCGTCAATGATGGTCTCGATTGGATCGTTCTCGAAGTCGTGGTTGCTTTCAGGAGCCTTCTGAGGCACCATATCCATGTGTGCCTGCATGATAACACCCTTTCTGTTCTCCATGCCTGGAGTAGCAGGTTTGCGCATCACGATGTTTCCGGCAGCATCCTGGAAAGCTTCTACGCCAGCTTCCTTTGCCCAGTCGAGCAAATAAGCCTGAATTTTCTCCAAATGTCCTGATGGACGTGGAACTTGTGTCAACTTGTCGAAATTACGCCAGATTTCCACTGGACTAAGATTCTTAATGTCAGCCATAATATCTTTATTTTAAATGTTAATGTTCTTTTTGTTTTTGAATGTTATGCTTCTTCGTAAACGCTAGTGCTATCCATCCGTAGATGCCCAACAGGATGACGAGCAGGGTCTGTACGGAGTGAACGATGAGCACGAAGTAGAGGGCTTCGTTCTGCTGGATGCCATAGAGGATAAGCATCGTCTTCACTGCGAAATGCCATGGACCCGCTCCATTGGGTGTAGGTACGATTACAGCTATGCTTCCCACGATGAAGGTCACCAGTCCGCACATCAGATTGAGATGGCTCGTAGATTCAAAGCACTGGAAGGTGAGATAATAGTGCAGGAAGTAGCTCAGCCAGATGCCCAGGGTGAAGGCGATGTAGAGCGGTACGTTTCTCACGCCCTTCAGCGAGATTACTCCCTGCCAGAGTCCGCTCAGCGTAGCTTTCACCTTATTATATATAGCCAGCTTCTTGAGCAGTATGTGAGCCAGGAAGAGTACGGCGATGCCGCAGATGGCGGTAACCAGGTATCCTGTGGCTGTGAAGTTGCCCAGGATGCTGTCCATGCTCGTGCCCGTCTTGTCGAAGAAGTTCAGGAAGACGGGAATCTGCATCAGGAACACCTGTCCTGTGATAAGTAGTACGAGCAGCGAGTCGATGGCTCTCTCGGTCACCACGGTACCCAGTGCTTTCGGAAACGAAACGCCGTCCCATCTCTTCAGTACGGCACATCTTGCAAATTCACCCGAGCGGGGGATGACGAGGCTCAGGGCATACGAGAGGAATATGGAGTTGATGCTTACGCTGCTGCGCGACTTTTCGCCGATGGGCTCCAGCGCCTGCTTCCATCTCCATCCTCTGAAGAGCTGTGCCGAGATACCGAAGGGGAACGACAGCAGCATCCAGGTCCAGCTCATCTTGTGGAGCAGTACCTCCTCCACCTTCTTGAAATCGAATCCGCGATACATCCAATAGAGGATGGCACCGCCCAGAAACAAGGAGAGTGCCACCTGCCAAATATTGTTTGCTATCTTTTTCTTTTCCATCATAGCTGCAAAGGTAACACTTTTATCGCTTATATGGCACTACTTTCGCATATTTTTAGCATAAATAAACGGTTAGACTCCTTTTTATTTCCTCTTTTTTATATAAAAGATGAAAAAAAAAGCATTCAAGGGGTGATTTCTCGAAAAATAATCGTATTTTTGCAAAATAAATATATCAATATCGTATAGAACGTATGAAAGCTGTAAAGCCAAAGAAAAATCTAGGTCAGCACTTCCTTACTGACCTCAACATAGCCAAGCGCATCGCCGACACGGTGGATGCCTGCCCTGATATACCTGTTCTTGAAATTGGACCGGGTATGGGCGTTCTTACCCAATATCTCGTGGAGAAGCCACGCCCGGTAAAGGCGGTGGAAATCGATTCTGAGTCGGTAGCATATCTCCACGAGAATTTCCCGACACTGAAGGATAACATTATCGGAGAGGATTTCCTGAGGATGGATCTCAACCAGATATTCGATGGAAAGCAGTTCGTGCTCACGGGCAACTATCCATACGATATCTCTTCGCAGATCTTCTTCAAGATGCTCGATTACAAGGATCTCATTCCTTGCTGCACGGGTATGATTCAGCGAGAGGTGGCTTTGCGCATGGCTTCCGAGCCGGGCAACAAGGCGTATGGTATCCTCAGCGTACTCATCCAGGCATGGTATGATGTGGAGTATCTCTTCACCGTAGATGAAGGCGTGTTCAATCCACCGCCAAAGGTGAAGAGTGCCGTCATCCGCATGACCCGTAACGAGGTGACCGATCTGGGATGTGATGAGAAACTCTTCAAGCGACTGGTGAAGACCGTGTTCAACCAGCGCCGCAAGATGCTCCGAGTAAGCCTCAAGCAGATGTTCCCGGGTGTAACCCCACGTGAGGATTTCTACACCACCGACATTATGACCAAGCGCCCTGAGCAGCTCAGCATCCAGCAGTTTGTGGAACTCACCAACTATGTAGGCGAAGAACTGAAACGATTGGAATTAATAAAATAATAAACAAAAAAATATATACAGACTATGATCGACGTAAAAGAAACTTTGAATTCTGCAGCAGAGCGTATGGAGATGGCTGCAATGTATCTCGCAGAAGAGCTCTCTCATATTCGTGCTGGTCGCGCCAACGTGGCTATCCTCGACGGCGTGCGTGTTAACAGCTATGGCAGCATGGTTCCATTGAACCAGGTGGCTACCGTAACCACTCCAGATGCCCGCACCATCGCCATCCGCCCTTGGGACAAGAAGGCTATCAAGGATATCGAGAAGGCTATCATGGACAGTGGCGTGGGTATCACACCAGAGAACAACGGTGAAATCGTACGCCTCGGAATCCCTCAGCCTACTGGTGAGCGCCGTAAGGAACTGGTTAAGCAGTGCAACAAGATTGCGGAGCGTGCCAAGATTGAGGTTCGCAACGTGCGTCAGGAAATCAAGGAGAAGCTGAAGAAGGCTATCAAGGATGGTCTTTCAGAGGACTTGGAGAAGGATGCAGAGAATGATTTGCAGAAGCTTCACGACAAGTACATCAAGCAGCTCGAAGGTTTGATGGACGAGAAGGAAAAGGAAATCATGACTGTCTAGAAAGACGTCATGTTTATCAGACTTACATTATTAATATGTGATAATGAGAGGACTCGTTATTAAGAATACAGGCAGCTGGTACACCGTCAAGACTGACGATGGCCAGCTGATTGAAAGCAAAATCAAGGGCAATTTCCGATTGAAGGGCATCCGCAGCACCAATCCTGTGGCTGTGGGCGACTATGTGCAGCTCATCACCAACCAGGAGGGCACGGCGTTCATCTCTTCCATCGAAGACCGCCAGAACTATATCATCCGTAAATCACCCAACCTCAGCAAGCAGAGTCACATCCTTGCGGCTAATCTCGATCAGGCACTGCTTGTGGTTACCGTGAATTACCCTGAGACTTCCACCACCTTCATCGACCGATTCCTGGCTGGAGCCGAGGCATACAGAGTGCCCGTCATCATCGTGTTCAACAAGTGCGACCTTCTAACCGAAGAAGAGCTGCGCTACGAGAAAATGATGCGCACCCTCTATGAGACCATTGGTTACCAGTGTGTAGAGATTTCGGCTGCTACCGGTGAGGGCGTAGATGAGTTGCGTCCGCTCATCCGAGACAAGAAGTCGCTGCTCAGCGGCAACAGTGGCGTAGGCAAGTCAACCCTCATCAACCAGCTCATTCCGGATGCCGGACAGCGCACCGCCGAAATCAGCGAGGCGCATAACAGCGGTATGCATACCACCACCTTCAGCGAGATGCTGGAACTGCCGGAAGGGGGGTATCTCATTGATACTCCGGGCATCAAGGGCTTCGGTACCTTTGATATCGAGAAGGAGGAACTCACCAGCTATTTCAAGGAAATTTTCAAGTTTTCGCAGAATTGCAAGTTCTCCGACTGTACCCACACCCACGAACCGGGCTGTGCCGTCATCAAGGCTGTGGAGGAGCATTATATTGCTGCCAGCCGCTATCAGAGCTATCTCTCTATGCTCGAAGATAAGGACGAGAATAAGTATCGTGAGGCATTCTAGAAACCATGGTTTCCGGAGTGGATATAAAATAAGAATTATGGCAAAACAGGAACAGAAGGATTTTAAACAGCGCGTAGAGGAAGGCGAATTTGCACAGAGCGCAGAGATTTCTGCCAGTTATCTCGACGAAGACATCCTGATCATAGACAATGTCAAGGTGTTGCAAAACCCAGACCCCGTAAGATTGCAGATGAACATGATTGCATCCTGCTTGCGTGGCAGTCTGAAAGTAGAGTATAATGGCAATATCCTCTTGGTAGAGAAGGGCGATATCTTTATCTGTCCTCCCAACTCTACACTCGACATCGTGGAAGTGTCGGGCGATTTTGCGTGCACGGCGATGTGTGTGAGCAATCACGGCATGCTGAATATCCTTCGTTCTCATATTTCGGTATGGAATCGGGCGATGTATGTGAGCAAGGTGTCTGTGCTGAAGATGAACGAGGTGGATATGGTATTCTATGCCAAGTTCACCGATCTGGTGCGTCTATGCCTGGATCCATCGTTCAGCGAGCGCACTTCGTGGAAGCCTTATCGCCGAGAGATTGTGGAGACGCTCTTGAAGAGTGCGCTCCTGGCGGTGAGCAACATGCTGCTGGAGGATATGCCGAAGGAGGAGCTGAATTCCAGTTCTAGCGAACTTTTCGATCAGTTCCTGGAGCTGTTGCAGCAGGCGGAGGTGAAGCATCAGCCGGTGGAGAATTTCGCCCGCAAGCTCTGCATCACTCCGAAGTATCTCTCCATCATCTGCAAGCGCCATTCGGGCAAGACGGCGATAGAGTGGATTACGGAATATACGCTTGCCGACATCACTTATCTCCTCCGTTCCACCTCGAAGACCATCAAGGAGATTTCAGGCATTCTTGGTTTCTCCAACACATCTTTCTTTGGCAAGTATGTGAGAGAGCATCTCCACATGTCGCCATTGAAATACCGCGAAAGTTTGAGGAAGAAATAGCGTTTTGCTATGTCATCTCAAAAAAATGGCAACCGGAAATAATTCGGTTGCCATTTTTCTTTCTTACTTCTCTGGGAAGATTTCTGCCAGCTTCTTTGCCATGCGCTCTGCGAGTACGGTGGTATATACTACCTTGCCCTCCGGGTTGATGAGATACATGGTAGGAAGCCAGGAAATCTTGTAATCCTTGGAAATCTGGGTTTCCTTCCACTTCTTGAACTCGCTGTACTGCTCCCATTCCACGCCGTTTGCCTGGGTGTAGTTGTCGAGCTTCTGCTTGTCGGTATCCATGGATACACCGATGAACTTGGCACGGGTGCCGTACTTTTGGAACATCTCCTTGACGGTAGGAATCTCTCTACGGCAATCAGGACACCAGGTAGCCCAGAAATCCAATACCGTCCATGTTCCCTTCTTGAGAGCAGGGAAGGCTGGGGCCTCTGTTCCTACAGCCAGGAGATTCTTGGCATAGAGTACATCCACATCCTGTGGGTTCTGGGCTGTTGTTGCGCTGCCCTGAGCGCTGGCTCCGATGACAGATGCTGCCATGAGGAGCAAAGAGAATATTGCTTTTTTCATTTTTCTTTGTATTTAAAAACTGCTGCAAAGATACGGATATTTTTTTGAATTCGCTATCGGATGAAAGAAAAAATGCCGGGTGCATCTTGAAAAAGATGGCCCGGCATTGTTTTTATTAATTCTTCTGGCAACAAGTAAAGGTTACTCCGAAGACTTCTTACGTAAAACCGATGCAACAATGATAGCACTTACAAGGCACGATGATAGTACTGACGATGCGTAAAGCAGCTTGTAGCGATTATTGCCTCACTATGGCACAACATTGCCCCTTACCAGGGCAATAATCTGCCATTGCCAGGCACAAAACGATACGTCGGGAGCTTTTTTTATAAAAGCACCACTCTTCTTTTTACTCTTCACTCTTCACCAAATCGGCTGAAACCCCGATAAACACTGGGGTTGTGAGAGGTGAAGAGTGGCGTAAGCTCTTCACCTGTGCAAGTTTTTAAGTTACAGGTATTTATGCCCTTTCGGTGAAGAGTGAAGAGTGTTTTTGAAAGTGGCTTACTATTCCGAAGTGAGCTATATGGTGGGCTTCAGCAGTCCTAGCTATTTTACAAAATGTTTCCAGAAGCAGTTTGGCATGAAACCTGCCGAATTTGCTGAAATGGGATAAACGGGAATGGGATAAAAAAAGAAAAAGAGAACATTGCAAAACGCGATGTTCTCTTTTTTGTTTTTATTCTTTTTAATCAGATTATTTTTTTTAGAATCAGATTATTTCTTGGTGGCTCTGATGAAGAAGCCGATGAGGCAGATGTAGGCGATGAGCGAGCAGACCTCAGACATTGGGTTCGCCCACCAGCTTTCTGCGATGCTGGCCTCTACGCCACCAAACTTCAGCAGGGCGCTGACCACACCCATCAAGGCTCCACCGGCGATGAAACCGCTGGCGATGAGCGTACCCTTCTCACCACGCTCTGCATTCACCTTGGCATCCTTGCTGCGTGAAGTAACATACCAGTTGATGGCGCCACCTACCAGCAGCGGAACGTTCAGCTCCAATGGAATAAACATACCCAGGGCAAAAGCCAGGGCTGGAATCTTGAAGTAAGTGAGCACGATGGCAATCACGGCTCCGATGCCGTAGAGAATCCAAGGTGCACCCACACCATTCATCAGTGGGTCGATGACCGCAGCCATCGCATTCGCCTGAGGAGCAGCCAGAGAGCCGGAAGCGAATCCGTAGGTCTCGTTGAGCAGCATCATCACGCCGCCTACGGTAGCAGCACTCACCAGGGTGCCGAGGAATTTCCATCCCTCCTGCTTCTTAGGCGTAGTACCCAGCCAGTAACCAATCTTCAGGTCGGTAATGAACGAACCTGCCACAGAGAGAGCGGTACAAACCACACCGCCCATAATCAGGGCTGCAAGCATTCCGCCTGGGCCTCTCAAACCTACAGCCACCATCACCACAGAGGCGAAGATGAGTGTCATCAGGGTCATTCCTGATACAGGGTTGGAACCCACGATGGCGATGGCATTGGCTGCCACGGTGGTGAAGAGGAAGGCGATGGCTGCCACCAGCAGGATGGCGATGACGGCGAAGAGCAGGTTGCCATCCATCACACCAAACCAGAAGAAGAGGAAGGTGATGAGGATGGTGACGAGCGATCCGATGGCGATAATCTTGAAAGAGATGTCGCGCTGGGTGCGCTTCACGTTCTCATCTACATCGCTCTTGCCCTTCAGCTCCTTGGCGGCAAGTCCTACGGCGCTCTTGATGATGCCCCAGCTCTTGATGATGCCGATGATACCCGCCATAGCGATACCGCCGATACCGATGCTGCGGGCGTAGGCACGGAAGATTTCCTCCGGACTCATCTCACCCACGGTCTTCACGATGCTAGGATCCCAGGCGCTGAGCACGCTGTCGTGGAAGATGACACTCATGCCTGGCACAATCAGCCACCATACCACGAGCGAACCCAGGCAGGTGAAGAATGCGTATTTCAATCCGATGATGTAACCCAATCCCAATACGGCTGCACCTGTGTTCACCTTGAACACGAGCTTGCCTTGTCGGCAAGGTCGCATCCCAGACTTACCACACGAGAGGTGAAGTTCTCGTTCCACCATCCCAGACTGGCTACGATGAAATCGTAAAGACCACCCACCAGTCCGGCGATGAGCAGGGGTTTAGCCTGGTCGCCTCCCTTGGCTCCGCTCACCAGCACCTGCGTGGTGGCAGTAGCCTCAGGGAACGGATATTTTCCGTGCATGTCGCTTACGAAGTACTTGCGGAAAGGAATGAGGAACAGGATTCCCAAGACTCCTCCCAGGGCAGAAGCCATGAATATCTTCATAAACGAAGTAGTCATTTCCGGATATTTAGCCTGCAGGATGTAGATGGCTGGCAGGGTGAAGATGGCTCCTGCCACCACGGCACCCGAGCAGGCTCCGATGCTCTGGATGATGACGTTCTCGCCCAGTGCCTTGCTGCGCTTGGTGGCGGTGCTTACGCCCACGGCGATGATGGCGATAGGGATGGCTGCCTCGAACACCTGACCCACCTTCAAGCCCAGATAGGCTGCGGCGGCAGAGAAGATGATGGCCATCACGATGCCCCAGGTCACCGACCATCCGTTTACCTCGGGATAAACCTTGTCTGGCGACATCAGCGGCTTGTATTCCTCCCCGTCCTTGAGTTCGCGGAATGCGTTCTCGGGGAGCTGCAAATTTTCTTTTTCTTCCATTATTTTTCGATTCTGATGATGTATTCACTCATGAAGCTGGCACCTGGCTGCAGGCTGTTCATCATGTATTTATCCTTGAACTCGCCGGTGTATTCAGCCCAGTCGCATGTGCCGAACCAAGGTTCGATGCAGACGAATGGAGCGTGGTTGCCCGGATTCCAGACACCTACGGCTGGAGTCTTGAACTCTACGGTTACGTGTGGCTCGCCCTTCTCGTTGAGCAGGGAAATCTGCTTTACCTGACTCTTGTCGAAGATGTAGGCATCGTCTGCGAATGATTCGTCTGTTACCTCCAGGATACCGTTGTCGGTCTGAACAGTCTCGCGTGCGTTAGGGTCGATGCAGCCTCCGATGGTAGCGAAGAGACGGGTAGGAGCCTCGTTGTCGAGCTTGAGGAATGCCTTCAGCTTCTCTCCCTTCTTGCAGCCTGGTACCTTGAATGCAGGGTGACCGCCAATCTGGAAGTAGATTACCTTGTCGTCGGTATTCTCAACGTGCCAGATAACGTGGAGTTCGTTGCCGGCAAGGCGATAGGAAACGGCGAGGTTGAAGTGGAATGGATAGTTCTCGAAGGTCTCCTCGTTGTCGATGAGGGCGAAGGTAAGACGGTCGCCGGTCTTGCCAACGAGCTTGAAATCTACGAGTTTGCCAAAGCCGTGACGTGGCAGGGAGTATTCCTTGTCGCCGATGCGGTAAACGCCCTTCCACAATCCGCCTACGATAGGGAAGAGGAGAGGAGACTGGCCGCCCCAGAATTCCTTGTCGCCATCCCAGAGATATTCGTTACCATCAGCATCCTTGATGCTCTTGAGCTCTGCTCCGTGCGCTGAAATTTCAACGGTGAGCTGATCGTTTTTAATTTGTTCCATAGTTACAAATGTTTATTGTTTAGTATCATATTGATTTCTGCTTTGCTACATAATCTTTGCAAAGATACGATTTATTTTGATAAAGAGCAAGAATCGGGCTGATTTTCTCAAAGATGGCAAGAGATTTATACGTTTTTGTTAGTTTATCTCGAAAAAATGCCGTACTTTTGCAGCTCGAAATAAATTATCAGAATAGATTCTCGAAATAATTTCTCAGAATAGATTCTCGATATTGATTCTCAGAATAGATTCTCGAAAGAAATGATATTATATAATAAGGTATAAGAAAAAACTTAGTAAAATAAAAAAAGCATTTTTAGTTCAATGACAAGCAGTAATAAAGTTAAGGGCTTTGCGGCGGGTGTTGTAGCCGCCGTGTGTTATGGTACCAATCCTTTGGGTACGTTGGAACTTTATGGGGATGGATTCAATTCCAGTTCGGTACTCATCTACCGCTATCTCCTGGCTGTGGCGATGTTTGCCGTGGTGATGCTGTTCCGCAAGGAGAGTTTCAAGGTAAAGTGGGGACACTTGATCCGACTCGCTACGCTGGGTTGCATGTTCTCTCTTTCTTCCGCCACGCTCTATGTGAGCTTCCACTACATGGCGGCAGGTATTGCCAGTACCATCCTCTTCGTCTATCCAATCATGACGGCGATTCTGATGACGGTATTCTTCCATGAGAAGGTGACGTGGTCCACCACCCTGGCTATCCTCCTGGCTGTATCGGGTGTGGGCTTGCTCTATCAGGGCGATGGAAACGATAAGTTGAGCACGGCTGGTTTTGCACTGGTGATGTGTTCTTCCCTGCTCTATGCGCTCTACATCATCTCCGTGAACCAATGGAAGAATCCGGGAATGTCGAATATCAAGTTCACCTTTTACATCCTGTTGTTCGGACTCATCACGATGTTCATCTATTCGTTTATTGCAGGCGAGAAGATTCAGATGCTGCAGACTCCTATGCATTGGCTCTATGCTGTCCAGCTGGCGTTGTTGCCAACGGTACTGTCGCTCTTCTTCATGACGATTTCCATCAATCTCATCGGCAGTACTCCTGCTGCCATCATGGGAGCGTTGGAGCCTGTAACGGCAGTTATCATCGGCGTCTGTATCTTCGGCGAGAGTTTCTCCTTCCAGCTTGCCATCGGCATCCTTGCTATCCTGGCTGGTGTAACCATCATTATCGCCCGAAAGAAATAATGCATTCTCAATTTTAAAGAGCAAGAACTTTTATTAGAAATAAAAAAATGAAGGCTGCCTCCGCAATCAAGTCGGAGACAGCCTTTTTAGATTGAATTACAATCTTCCCTTTATTTCATTTTATTCTTGTGCTCAGCATGCCTTTGTTTTTTTAGCTCGGTACGCCCTGAAAGGGCAGAAGCTCTTAGCCCAGGGCACCGCCCTGGGTAATTGTGGACACAAGCCTGTCGCCCTGAAAGGGCAAAAGCTTTCTATCCTTTCCCGATTCTATCTCAGAATATCCTTCAGCGCGAAGTTGGCGAGGATGCTGGGGCTCTGGCTCAGCATGCGGATGAACTCCTGCGCCGAGTTCTTCATGTACGCATCCTTCAGGATGTGGATGCAGCCATCCATCTCGTTGTCGGCAGCATCTATCGGAATTGCTCTCATGCCTTTTTCCAGGATGGTGGTGGATTCAGAAAGTACCGTTACCAGATTGCTGCGATGCAAGAGGTCGAAGATGATGTTCACATTATTCACCTCTACCATGATCTTGAAGTCGAGATCCTTGCCCTCTATCAGGTAATCGAAGGCGTTGCGAGCCTGCAGACCCTTGCATGGCAGGATGAGGTCGTAGCGCTCCAGCTCTGAGAGCTTGATGGATGAAAGACGTGCCAGGGGATGGTTCTCGTTCACGATTGCCGCCAGACGGTTGCTGAAGATGGCACGGCTGTCAATCGCCTTGTCTGTCTTGATTGGCTTGAAGGCAAGCACAAGGTCGAGCTCACGCTTCTTCAATCCATCCATCAGCTCCTGCATCGAACGGTACTGGATGTTCAGCTTCACGTGAGGATAAGCATGGAGGAAGGCGATGAGCGTTTCTGCCATGATGTTGCTGAAGGAGTAGGTGACGCCGATGTTCAGTTCGCCGGTGAGCATCTCCTTCAGGTCGTTCATGTGGTCAACGCAAGCCATGGTGCAGTTTACGGCATTCTGGGCATAGGGAAGAAGCTCCTTTCCTGCCTCGGTGAGATAAACCTCGTGCGAGTTACGTTCGAAGAGCGGCAAGCCTATTTCCTGCTCCAGATGCGAAATCTGCTGCGAGAGGGTACTCTGCGTGATGTAGAGCTTGCGCGATGCCTCCGAGAAATTGAGCGTCTCGGCCACCTTCAGAAAATATTTGAGTTGTCGTATTTCCATTTTCCTTTTTTCTCTAGTCTTATAATTACGCGTGCAAAGATAAAACTTTTATTTTAATTAGCCCTGCTTTCGGGCAAAATAATCAGATAAATCCTGTAATCTGTGAGAGATGAAAAACAATCTTACTTGATTTCCACTTCGTGCAGATCCACGAATTCGCCATTCTTCTTCTTTCTCTCCACCAGCATGTTGAGCAGCTTGCGCTTGCGGTTGTCGGCGATGAAGCGACGGAAGAATACATTAGGAATGGCAACACCCAGGGCGATGCAGATGATGGCGAGCGAAGCCTTGATCAGGTTGTTCATTCCCACGGTTACCTCGCCTACCACGCCGTGCATGTCGATGAAGGCAAACAGGGCACGATACATCAGTACTCCAGGTACCATCGGGATGACACTAGGAATGGTGATGCATTGGTGAGGGGTGTGGAACCAGTGGCGTGCCTTGATTACGATGACGCTGATGAGCGCAGAACCGGCAAGCGAACCGATGCTCAAGCCCATGTCGAGACCGATGTTGCCATTGGATGGACCCAGGTTGACGAAGTTGCGGAAGCAAACGGCGATGATACCGCCCACAGCCACAGCTGGCAACAGGCGTCTTGGAATGCTGAAGATGGTAGAGAAGCCCATGGCTGATACGGCTGCCGCGATGGCGAACTCCCAGTATTCGTGGTGAGGAGTCATGGTAAGATCCTTCACGAAGTTGTCGATGTGGCAAACCTGGATGGCGAAGGCAATACCGAATGCCATGGCAAAGAGCATCAGCAGGGTGTTCAGGGCACGAACCATTCCCACCTCGATGTAGCCGTCGAGCATGTCGCTCACGAAGTTGATCAGCGGAACTCCCGGCACGATGAAGAGGGCGCACGCCATCAATGGGTGCCAAGGGGTAGCCGAATGTATGAAGCCCGGAAGGGCGGCTGCGATGGCTGGATTGAGCGAAAGGAAGGAGGTGAGCCACGCTATCAGCGTTGCCACGAATGCCGAAATACCGATGGCTACATAGTTGTTGCAGCCCTTGGTAGGCAGGAACATTCTCAGGCGGAAGCCCAGGATGGCTGCCAGGGAACAGAAGAAGAATGCTGGCCAGTCGCAACCGAACTGGATGCAGAATCCGCCGCAGGCAAATCCGCCGCCGATGGCTACTTGCCAAGGGGTGAAGCTGCGTGGAGTGGCCTTGATATCGTTGAGTGCCTGCTCATACTGTTCGAGCGAATAGTTTTCCTTGATGGCTTGCCAGGTGAGCTTGCTTACCTGCGAAATGGAGGTAAGGTTGATGCCGTGCTTTTCGCAACGCTGGAATTTGGAGAAGGAATGCTCCTCGTCGCTGTAGTTCACCATCAGCACATTCCAGTTGATGTAAAGGTGCATGTAGCGTTCGTCGAGACCGAGGAACGCTGCAGCACGCTTCATCGTACGCATAATGCGCGAGGTGTCGGCAGCACTCTCCATGAGAATGCTGCCTGTACGTAATAATAAGTCGAGTTTCCTTCTGAGTTCAGTTTCTGCGATTTCCTTGCAGGTGTTCTTGCTGTTGTCTGCGCAATCGCAGATTTTCATGTTTTTTTCTGTCATATATTTATCCGAATACGAAAATGATGATCTGAATGGTTACGATTCTGAGGAACATGGCGAATGGATAAACATTCGCATAGCCTACAGATGGTGCATCTGCTGATGTCTGCTCACGTACGTAAGCCAGGGCAGATGGATTGGTGTTGGCGCCTGCCAGCACTCCGAGCAATGTATAATAGTTGATGTGGAACACGTATCTTCCGATGATGCCGCCTATGATGATTGGAATCATGGTGATGGCAACGCCGTAGAGAATCCAGGTCATTCCGCTTTCTGAAGCCACGGTCTGGATAAACTGTTCGCCGGTGCCCAGTCCCACGCAAGCCAGGAAGATGCAGATGCCTATTTCACGGAGCATCAGGTTGGCTGAGATGGTGTTGTAGGTCACGAGGTTGTACTTCGGACCGAAGTAACCTATCAGGATAGCAACTACCAGAGGGCCGCCGGTCAAACCGAGGCGCAGGTTCTCGTTGATACCAGGGATGAAGAATGGAATGTTTGCCACGATGCAACCCAGCATGATGCCCAGGAAGATAGGAATCAGGTTAGGGTAGTTGAGGCGCTTCATCTGATTACCCAAAACCTTCTCGGTATGGGCGATGGCAAGCTCGGTACCTACCACGGTAACACGGTCACCCAGCTGCAGTTTCAGCTGTGGAGTGGCAATCAGATCCACACCGTTGCGGTTAACACGGGTGATGTTGGCACCGAGGTTTGAACGAATCTGCAACTGGCTGATGCTCTTGCCGTTGATGCCTGGCTTGGTGATGCGGATGCGGCGGGTAATCAGGTCTTCACCGAATTTCTCCTCGCTCACCTGAACCTTCTCGCCGAGCAGGGCGATGACTGGCTCTTCTACGGTAGGGTTGGCTACAATCTGCAGGATGTCGCCCTCGTTGATTCGGGTCTGTCCGTTTACCACCTCATCGTGCTTATCGCTATCTTTGCGGATAATCTTGGAAACCATGAAGTCGCGCTTCAGAATTTCTCTCATCTGCTTAATTGTGTCGCCGAATACCATCTGGTTGGTCACCTTTACCGAGAAGGTGTTCAGGGTCATCGCCTCCAGGTGTCCCATACCGCGCTTGGCTTCAGCTTCCTCTTCGCTCTTGTTGATGCGCAGCGCATACCTTAATATAATAAAGGAGAGGATGACGCCGAGCACACCCATAGGGTAGGCGATGGCGTAGCCGGCTGCGATGGATGGAGCATCGATGTGGCGCAGGTCGCTGAATGCCTGCTGGGCAGCTCCGAGTCCCGGGGTGTTGGTAACGGCACCCGAGAGGATACCTGCCATAGAGGTGATGGATGTTCCCGAGAACGAGAAGATGGCAAGGGTGGTGACGATACTCAGCGCTACTACGATGATGCTGAGCAGGTTGAGGCTCTTGCCACCGTTCTTGAACGAAGCGAAGAAACCTGGTCCTACCTCCAGACCGATGGAATAGACGAAGAGAATCAGTCCAAACTCCTTGAGGAAGTGGAGCAGATGCTCATCGAGATTGAGAGAGAAGTGACCGAAGATGAGGCCGATGAAAAGAATCCATGCCAATCCCAGGGAAACACCCTTTACTCTCAACTTTCCTAAACTCAAACCCAGGGTGATGACCAACGCCAGGATCAGCACGGAGTGGGCTACTCCGCCTCCCCACAGATCAGGGAAGCCATAAAACAGATTTTTTAAGATATCCATGTTCTTATATTAAACTATGTTATTGATTTTTACTATAACCGCATTTCTCTGATTTTCGATTGCAAAGGTATGGATAAAATCGAAAGCAAAAAAGGATTGGTGTTGGAATGAGTCGATTTCTGCTATTGGAAATTTCGATAGAGGAAGGAGCGGATAACGGGGAGAATGTAGCGCAGGAGAAAACATTTAGGCGAAATATGAGATTTTTCGGCATAAGATGGCGGCTTTTCGCAGAATTTGTTGTAACTTTGCCTTCAGAATTGAATAATAGCGAATAGACAATGGATAATAATAAGAAGATGATAACGGATACTCCGAGAGAGAAGGAACTGGAGACCAGAGACGAGCTCTTCTTTGCCGAGGTAAAGGACAAGCGAGTGGCTGTGCTGCTTTCGGGCGGCGTGGATAGTTCGGTAGTGGTGTGGGAGTTTGCCCGACTGGGCCTGCACCCTGACTGCTTCTATATCAAGATAGGACCGGAAGAAAAGGAGGAATGGGACTGCTCTTCTGAGGAGGACCTGGAGATGGCTACTGCCGTGGCACGCAAGTATGGCTGCAAGCTGCAAGTAATTGACTGCCATCAGGAATACTGGAACGAGGTGACTCGCTACACCATGGATAAGGTGAAGGCTGGATTCACCCCGAACCCTGATGTGATGTGCAACAGGCTCATCAAGTTTGGTGCCTTTGATGAGAAGATGGGTCACAACTACGACCTCATCGCCACAGGTCATTATGCGCAGACCGAAACGGATGAAAACGGCGATAAATGGCTCGTTACGAGTCCTGACCCCGTAAAGGATCAGACCGATTTTCTGGCTCAGATAGAGAGTTGGCAATTACGAAAAGCGATTTTCCCTATCGGTCATCACATCAAGAATGAAATTCGTGAGATAGCCGAAGAGGAACATCTCATTAATGCCAAGCGCAAGGATAGTCAAGGAATTTGCTTCCTGGGGCAGATTAACTATAACGATTACATCCGCCGATACCTGGGCGAGAAACCGGGCGACGTGATAGAGATGGAGACGGGCAAGCGAATCGGCACCCACAAGGGCTTGTGGTTCCATACCATCGGCCAGCGCAAGGGGCTGGGCTTCGGCGGCGGACCTTGGTTCGTAATCAAGAAGGATGTGGAGAAGAATATTCTCTACGTGAGTCACGGCTACGACCCTCAGACGGCGTACAAGAAGGATTTCCCGCTTCAGGATTTCCATTTCCTCACCCGCGAGGTGGCGATGCAGAAGGTAACGTTCAAGATTCGCCATACACCGGAGTATCATCCAGCCACTATCGAAAAACTCGAAGATGGCCGCTGGATGATACATTCAGAAGAGGCGATCCACGGCGTGGCTCCCGGCCAGTTCTGCGTGGTGTATGATGAGAATCATCATCGCTGCTATGGTTCGGGGGAAATTACTGTATAAATATAATAAGGTGGAATTGTTATTCAGCGTAATCCGATGAATAAAATCTATGAAGAAACGAAAAAAGGATGTGTCATGGAGTTATGGCACATCCTCTTTTTTGTTATCCTTCTACGAGATTGTTCAGCAATCCCTGGCAGGCATCTTCCAGGAGCGTGATTACCAGCTCGAAGTCGCTGTAGTCGCCGTAGTATGGATCGGGCACGGTGGTGTATTCACGATGGTGGGTCAGAAAATCAGCCATGCGCACCACCTTGTCCTTGTCAGCCTGGCAGGAAGCCATGGAGGTGATGGCGCGGTAGTTCTCATTGTCCATTACTACGATGGTTTCGAATCTCTGGAAATCTGACTTCTGGAACTGGCGGGCGTGGCTGTTGAAATTGTAGCCGTGCTCGGCTCCGCATTTTCTCATGCGGCTGTCGGGCAGCTGACCTACGTGCCAGTTTCCGATTCCTGCAGAATCGATTTCAAACTCATCCTGCAACCCTGCTTTTTCTACCAGGCTCTTCATGATGCCCTCTCCGGCAGGCGAGCGGCAGATGTTGCCCAGGCAAATGAATAATACGGTATGTTTACCTTTCTTTGTCATTCTTCTGATATTTATTAGATGTTTGTCAATATTTGCAAGTAAGCTCCATATGCTCAGAAAGTATGCTCCATCCCTTGCAAGTAAGCTCCACACGCCCTGAAAGGGCAGAAGCTCCTAGCCCAGGGCAACGCCCTGGGTTGTTCGGTGTTATAAACATACGCCCTGTAAGGGCAAAAGCTTTAAAGTATTGGTAATGAAGCTTTTGCCCTTACAGGGCGCCTTGATGGTTGCTGTTTGTACCCAGGGTGTTGCCCTGGGCTAGGAGCTTCTGCCCTTTCAGAGCGTGTGGGTGAAATCATCCACTTCAGTCCTTTATCGGAAAAATCTTAGTCGATTTCCTCATCAGCCTCATAACCGCCCATCTCACGGATGGCGTTCTTCAGCATGGTATATTGCTGGTAGAGGTTGTTCACAGCCTCTTCGCCCTTGGTGTAGTCGTGCATTGGCGCCTTGAGGAAGAAGCTCAGGAAGCGCTGGGTGCCGTAACGGCCGGCACGGGCAGCAAGGTCGCTCAGCAGACAGAGGTCGAGCAGCAATGGAGCAGCAAGGATAGAGTCGCGGCAGAGGAAGTTGATCTTGATCTGCATTGGGTAACCCATCCATCCGAAGATGTCGATGTTGTCCCAGCCCTCCTTGTTGTCGTTGCGAGGTGGATAATAGTTGATGCGTACCTTATGATAATACTGGGTGTCCTCATCGTTGCCGTGGCCGTAGAGGTCTGGCTGCTCCTCTGGCTTCAGGATAGTCTCCAGGGTAGAGAGCTTGCTCACCTCCTTGGTGTGGAAGTTGGCTGGCTCATCGAGAACGAGACCGTCGCGGTTGCCCAGGATATTGGTAGAGAACCATCCGTTCAAGCCCAGGCAGCGGGTGCCGATGATAGGAGCGAAACCACTCTTCACGAGGGTCTGACCGGTCTTGAAGTCCTTGCCTGCGATAGGCATCTGGGTCTTCTCAGCGAGTTCCCACATGGCAGGAATGTCAACCGTAGTATTAGGAGCACCCATGATGAAAGGAGCACCCTCGGTAAGGGCAGCGTAGGCATAGCACATGGATGGAGCGATGTGCTGGCGGTCGTCAGCCTTCATCGCAGCCTCGAGAGCTGCCAATGTGCCGTGAATCTCCATATCCACCGGTACGTAGATTTCTGTAGATGCAGCCCATGCAACAACGATGCGAGAGCAGCCGTTCTTCTCCTTGAAGTCGCGGATGTCCTGGCGCAGCGCCTCTACCATCTCCCAGCGGGTCTTGCAGTCCTTCACGTTGTCGCCGTCCAGGCGCTTGGCGTAGTTCTTGTCGAATGCAGCCTTCATCGGAACTATCTGCTCCAGCTCCTCGCGCACAGGGTTGATGTCCTTCTCCTTCAAAACCTCGGCATACATGGCAGCCTGATAGGCATTCTGAGGATAAACATCCCAGGTGCCGAATACGATGTCGTTGAGATCTGCCATAGGAACGATGTCCTTGTAGTGCAGATACTTCTTGTCTGCGCCCTTGCCCACACGAATCTTGTCGTACTGAGTCATTGAGCCTACTGGCTTGGTAAGTCCCTTGCGGGCCATCAGCACACCTGTCATGAATGTAGTAGATACTGCACCACAACCTACAACCATAATACCCAGCTTGCCATCAGCTGGTTTAACATTGTTCTGTTCCATTTCTAATGAATTATTAAGTCTTCTTTTTATTTGATTGATTGATTTGAGGACAAAGGTACTGAAAACTGATGAATAAAGTGCAGTTTCCTCCTATAATCTGCTATAAATTTAGAAAAATTAGCATTATGGAGGTCAAAAAAGCGAGAAAAAGTAAGTATCTTTGCATCATATTTAAAAAAATCAAAGTTTTTTATAGCATGACAATAACGCTTATTATCTTGATCATTACGGTTGCCATGTTTATTTGGGGCAAGGTGAGAGCCGACATTGTGGCGCTCACAGCCTTGGCAGCACTCCTGGTTTTCGGAATTCTTACGCCAGCCGAAGCTCTGGCTGGTTTCTCTTCGCCCATCGTCGTCATGATGGTCGGCCTCTTCGTGGTGGGTGGAGCCATCATGCAGACTGGTCTCGCCAAGCTGACGGGCAATAAACTGATGGCACTCTCGCGCGGCAACGAAACCATCACCTTCCTGCTGGTGATGCTCGTAACCTCCTTTATCGGAGCCTTCGTGAGCAATACCGGAACGGTGGCCCTCATGATGCCTATCATCATGAGCCTGGCAGCAGGTTCGGGCATGCAGTCGTCGCGCTTCCTCATGCCGCTCGCCTTCGCCGGAAGCCTGGGCGGAATGCTCACCCTCATCGGTACACCGCCCAACCTGGTCATCGACGAGGTGCTTACCGAGGCGGGATTCAAGCCGCTCGCCTTCTTCTCCTTCTTCCCCGTGGGCATCATTGTCATCGCCATCGGCATCATCGTGCTCATGCCGCTCAGCAAAATCTTCCTCAGCAGGAAACAGAGCGGAAAGAAGAAGAAAACCAAGTCGCTCGACGACCTGGTGGATGAATACCGCCTGCTCGACAATCTGCATCGCTACATCGTGCCAGGCAGGCGTTCTGCCGCTGCCGCCAAGGATGAAAACGGCGAGCCGATGAACATCGTGGGAAAGACCCTGAAGGAACTCAGCATTCAGAAGAAATACGGAGTGAGTATCATCGAGATTAGAAACGAGAAGAAATCGAGACTCGGACTGGTGCAGGACGTAAACCAGAACATGGCGAAGAGCAGCAGTACCATTCAGGAGCACGACATACTATATATAATAGGTGACGAGCAGAAGATGCAGCGCTTTGCCCAGGATTACGGACTGAGGAGGATGAAGGACGTGAAGATTGATTTCTACGACCTGGGACTGACGGAAATCGTTGTGATGCCTACCTCCAACTTTGCTGGTTTGCGCATTGGCGATGCCAACCTGCGCAAGCGATTCGGCATCAACGTGCTGGGTGTGAAGCGAGGCGGCTCATCATCCTCTTCTTCTGAGGGTGGCAGAGGTGGCAACGAATACATCACGGATAATCTGATAGCCACCAAGCTGCACGTGGGCGACATGCTGCTGGTGCAGGGCGAATGGACCAACCTGGCGCATCTTACAGCCGACACCACCAACTGGGTGGTCTTGGATCAGCCGGAGAAGGCTGCCGATAAGGTTCTGCTGGATTACAAGGCGCCTGTGGCAGCTGCCATCATGCTGCTGATGATAGCCATGATGGTGTTCGATTTCATCCCGGTGGCTCCAGTTACGGCGGTCATCATCGCCGGACTGCTCACCGTCTTTGCCGGATGTTTCCGCAACGTGGAGGCTGCCTACAAGACCATCAACTGGGAGAGCATCGTGCTGATAGCCGCCATGATGCCGATGTCAACGGCGCTGGAGAAGACGGGTGCTTCGGCATTGGTATCTCAGGGGCTGGTGGATAGCCTGGGCGCGATGGGCCCTACGGCTCTGCTGGCGGGCATCTACTTCACCACTTCGCTCATGACGATGTTTATCAGCAATACCGCCACGGCGGTTCTCATGGCGCCTATTGCCCTGGTGGCAGCCCAGCAGGTGGGGGTGAGTCCATACTCCTTCCTCTTTGCGGTGACCCTGGGAGCCAGCATGTGCTTCGCCTCTCCGTTCTCCACTCCGCCTAATGCGCTGGTGATGAAGGCGGGTGGCTACACGTTTATGGATTATGTAAAGGTAGGTTTGCCGTTGCAGATCATCATCGGCGTGGTGATGACCTTCGTCCTGCCGCTGCTGTTTCCTTATTAATGATAAAAATCCCCAATCCGGGGCTCGCGATGGAGCCTTGGAATTGGGGATTCTGCGTATAAAGACTTAACAGAAAATAGAGAGTGGAATGGGAAAATGAGATTTGTAATCCTAAGATGTACGGTTACATATCTACAAAATCTCCACCGCCTTCAGAGCCGGTATCGCCGGTATCGGTCTTGCCGCCCTCTGTATTACCGCCTTGGGTATTACCTCCCTCGGTATTTCCAGGCTGTGAACCGCCGCCAGGGTTATCGCCGTTTCCGGTGCCGCCTGGGTTAGTGCCGCCGCCGTTTGGATCCTTGTCTGGGTCTTCCACGTCACCGCTGTCGCCCGAGGTAACGTTCTTCACCACCTTGCCGTTTCGGTCGATGCAGGTAATCTGTATAGGAGTTCTCTGCAGCTCATCCTTGATATCCACGTTCGGAGTGAAGATTACTCGGCGGGCGGTGATGAGGCTGCCTGCCACCTCACCCACGGTAGCCACACTCTTGGCGCGCACGCCGAATCGCATAGTTCCCAGACCTGGGATAGCTACGGAGTGGCCTTCGGTTGACCACGCCTTGATTACCTCGCCGGCAGCATCCCAGCACGCCTGCATCACGCCGCGGCTCACGCCACTTCTCAGAGCAGCCTCCTTGATAACCTTGCTCTCCGGGAGCTTGCTGTAAAGCTCGGTACTGAGCACGAAACGATACTTACCTTTCAACTCACCCACCTGGATGAGGGTTTCCTTTGCTTTCAAATTGATAGACATAATTACTTGAAATTTAAATTGTTAATACTCTGTAAACTATAAACTCTAAACTTTTAACTCTAACTCTAAGCTGACTATCGTATGGTGATAGTAGGCACGAAGTGCGAAGAGTCGGCCCTTGTCGAGATATTGTTCTCCTGCTGCTGCCGCTGGTTCTTCCCGATCACGAGTCCCGCGGTACACGAGCTGGTGAGGAAGGTGACGATGGCAGAGCACACGGCCACGATGAGATACTTGATGAATGCTTTCATGTTCTGTTTCATAAGCAATACGATTTTTAAATGTTAATACTAGCAATCCGGGCTTTCCCCCAGATGCCTTTTTTCATTTTTCCAACTGGAGAAATATTTTTCTCCAACTAGGAAAGTGATTTTTAGCGCTTTCTGAATCACGATGCAAAGATACAAAAACAGCCACCATCAGTTGTGCGATGGTGGCTGATGCCGTGCGATGGCGGCACATTTTTACTCTAAACATTAAACATTATCCCGGTTCCCCCAGATACTCCACGATGGCCTTCACCTGTTTAGGCGAGAAGGCCTTGCTGGTCTTGCGGTACCCCATATCCAGGAGTTCATTCCATAGCGGGGTGCAGAGATGAATCCAAGCCATCAGATGGTTGACGGCTGTGCGTGGATAACTCTCGGGAAAGTACATCAAGGCCAGTTCCTTCTTGGTGTACGTACGAATGATAAATTCTTCCATATTCATCTTGTTTTAAAAATTGATAAACTCGGTTTTCTCTTTCAGATAATACTCGCTGAAGTCTTTGCACTCCGGTGGCAGCTGGTGGTGCACCAGCGAGGGCAGAATCTCCTTGAGTTGCAGGAAGAGGCTTTCGCCCGGCGCATCCCTGTCGGGAAACATGTGCCATTCTATCTTGAGCTGCGAGCCGATTTCCGCCAGCCATTTCTTATCTTCCGGCTTCAATAGCGTGGCAGAAGGAATGGCTATCGCCTTGTGTCCGGCAGAGAGCATTGCCCAGCAGTCGCTGCATCCCTCGGTGATGAAGAGCTGTTCGCCCGGCGCCATCCCCCTCACGATAGGCAGATTGTAGATGGAGCATTTTGCACCATAGGGAAAGCGGAATCGGGGAGTTGATTCCCCTTTCTTGTAATCCAGGTTCCTGTTCTGAATCCCAATCAGCTTCCCCTCCATGTCGAAGTAGGGAATCTGCAGCCAGTTCACGCCCTTCTTATCCGTCCAGGAAGTCAATCTGCACCATGCAGCCACTCTCTCATCAATCTTCCTCTCCTCGAAGAGAAAACTTCTGGCCGTCAGGTTGAGCCAGGGATGCTCGAAGAATCTCGCATACCTGCTCGCATCAAAGGAGGAGGATTTTTCCGAAGAAGAACCACCCGAATTATCTTCCGGGGAAGAACCATCGGATGAAGAGTCTCCGGGGGAAGAAGATGATGAAGAAGCTTCTCTCTTCCTATCCTCCTCCAGTTGAACCTGATGTTCCTCTGCGAGCCATCGGCAAGCCGACAGAAAATCCTTCCCCAGATATTTCATCACCAGGTCGATGGTGCCTAAGGAATTCCCCATACAGACATAGCATCTGCAGCTGTTCTTTGCTTTATTGAACGAGAGGCTGGCGTGGTGGTCGTCATGAAAGGGGCAGAGCGCCTTGTGGTGCTCCACCTTTATCCCCATTTCTTTCGCGACCTTCTCTATCGGAAGGTCGCGCAGCTTTTGAATCTCATATTTTTCCATTCATCTTTTCTCTTTATAGAATTATGTTTATTTCTTCTCCTTCGCTTCCGGCGTGCCCGTAAGATACTCCTGCGTCTTGGTGTAGAGCCCCGTCTGGTTGCTGTAGGTGATGAATTTGCGGTACACCCATTTGTAGAGTTGGTTTTTCGTACCCTCTTTCGTTTTGCCTAGAGAGATGCGGAGCGCTTCCAGTTGTGCCTCGTTAAATGAATTAGGCAGGTCGTCAAGTAAGTTCTTCGGACCTCTTCGCTGTGCCTCGCTCACTGAGTCGGCATCCTGATTCAATAAATCGGCAAAGAGTTTCGCCTTACTCCACATGTCGTGATACACCAGCCACTCCACCAGCTCGCCCATCGACTTCGTCCAAGTCTGGTTGTTCAGCACCCAGAGCAGGCACCCCGCCTTCCATGCCGACACGATAGAGCGCTTCGATATGTCCCAAAACACATCGTCGTCTGTCAGGTCGGCAAGCGTAGCCATGTCTTGAGCCAGCTGGTCAGTAAGTTTATTCAGCGGCTTGATGATGAACCTGCCCTTGCAGATGCTGAGCTTCACCAGATATTCGTCGAGTTTTTTATAAAATACCTCGTCATATCTGCCTTGTCTCGGGATTCTGCCATCACGCCCCATTCGCGCCTTATACGAGAACACCATTCGCCCGAAGGTACCATTGAAGAGTTCGTTCTTATAGAATTTTCGGGCAGCATACGGAGTGGATGAGATGGTGAGGTTAGCACGAAGCACAGGATTGCCCGTCACTCCATCGGCTGTAGCTCTTAATGTTCCCGAGCGCTGGCGGTCGTAGATATTGCGCAGCATCTGCGAAATCTGCTTGTGCCCGCCGCACATCCGGTCAGCCATCTCCACCTCAGGCAGATTGAGGTATTGTGTTCTCTCGCCCAGGTTCTCACACCCCATAGCGTTCAGAATAAAGGCGGCATTCGTTACGTCGGCAGGTGGAAACCAGAAACTCACGTCGGGTCTAACAGGCTTTTCCTTGTTGGCCGACTTGGATTTAATCTGTTTTTGCCACTCCACGAGCTTCTCCAATTCCTTTTCATCGTGTTCACGGAAATTACGGCAGATGGCTTCCACTAAGTTTCCCAATTGCCCCTTATTGCAGCCAGAATCAGCCACAAGATTGGCCATCATGCCACATAATTCCTTCCAACTGAGGTCGGGATACTGAAATTCTGTGCCGCTTACCTGCGCTCCAAGAATAGGGAAGAGCATCGGAACTAGCGGTTCGTGCATGTCTTTTGATACTTGAGAGAGCAAAAGTTGCACACATTCGGTGCCTTTTCCCAGTTTTGGCATCTTCGGAGCGGTGCTTTTTGTGATGTCGTATTTCAATTTTGTCTTGTTCATTTTTCGATAATGTGTTGATAATGAGCTTTCTAGAGGAAGTGGGGATTTGGAAAATCTTCCAATTCCAGTTCTTCCAGTTATTTTTTTGAGGGTTTCCTTCCTCTTCTTTCTTTATATAACTATCTATATATTAATTAGTTATAGAATCTATAAAAAGGGGTTTTGTCTTGAAACACCCTTTTTGGAATATTGGAAGAACTGGAATATTGGAAGATTCGGCTTCTTCCTCTAAAAAGCCCTAGATCCTTTGGTTTATCTCTTCAACTGATACTCCACGATGGCATCTTTAGCCATAATTGCCTCAGTGGCGATGGCATCACCGATATTCACACCCTCATCGCAGTAAACCTTCAGGGTGAGCTGGATGGCACCATCCTTGGTCTTCGACACACGACCGTGCGCCAGCTTCTTGATCAGCAGCGACTGCGTCTTGAGCTGCGGCTTCGGAACGAATTCGAAGGAGCCGTCGTTCAACTGCTGTGCAACGCCGAGACGATGGAAGCGGGGCATGCTGCCCACCACGGGATTATCGGGTGCAAACAGAAAATAATGAGTATCGTCGTAGTAAGCCATGCCGCTCTTCTGAGTGTGCTGGCTGTTCATCAACTTGTGGATGTCATTAAAATCCTTTTTCATAACCTTAGTGAATTTAAGAGCAAAGAAAGCGAGAAACGTAGCGCTACCTTACCTCCGGAGATTCCTTCACTCACTCCACTCGGTTAATAATTAAAAACTAATAAAACTGACTGTGAATCAATTCAATTTATACATGTCAGTGAGGAGAATATCCTGGAACACCTGTCCATTATATTCACGTGTAGAAAATCTGAGCGTCACTGCCACCACATCGCCCGGTGCCAGTTTGAACATAGCCATGTTTCCGAGCATCGTAGCCACGTATTGGTTCTCAAACTTTCCGCCCATATCCTGCAGCACGATGTTGCATTTCATGAGCTGTCCGTTCTCACTCTTCTGACTTTGCACAGCGAAGGCCTCTCCCTGCTGCACCACACGCATCAATTTTGCGTTCATAACAATAAAGAATACGGAGATGATTCAAGATAAGCCAGAACCATTCCGGCTTTTGCCTTGTATCTCCGACGGGTGCAAAAGTAGGAAGAAAAAACATAGCATCAATGCTTTTCAAAAAGGCCTTCTCTGAAGTTCTCTGAAGTTCTCTAAAGTTCTCTAAAGTTCTCTGTTTTTCTCTGATATTCTCTCTACGTATAATCGCATTCTTGGCATAGAGGTACAAAAAAAGCGACCGATACCTGAACAACAATCAAGTATCGGTCGCTTTTAGCAAGCATTACTCATATCAGCAAATACCAGTCTCCATCATCTTCTAATCTTTATGATAGTATTTGCAGAAAGTCTTGTATTCGAATCCCGCCTTTCCCGTCGGCATCCCCATGCGTATCAATTCTTCATGGGCGTTTCTCGTGTTTTGAGGCAGCAGCACCTTACCCTCCTTTTTCAGCTGGTTCAGCCGCATGCAGATTTCCTGCACATCAAATCGCTTCACCAATCGTTCAACTTCGCAATGCACTCTCCATTCTTCCTCCTCTTCGAGAGCAGGGTGCACAAAGCGGAAGAGTTCTTTCTTGGCAGCTTCTTCCTGGTTTGTTGCATCTATGGTCTTGTTTGCTTTTGCTGCTTCTTTCTGAATGTTATTTGGTTCTTCCTGATTAGCCGTATTATTGTTGATGGTTACCTTTTGGTTGTCGTGAATATCAAACATTTTTTCAATATTCACGTTACCATTAAAATCCATTTTTATATCTGCCATAATTTATTTGCCTATATGAACTTGTTCATTGTCGTGAATGTCGTTAAGTTTTTCGAAATTTATTTTAGTTTCGGTCTTAATTCCCAATTTCTCTTTCAGACGATTCACTTCCTCATTGAATGCACAGTTGTATTGTTCGTTGGTACTCATCAAAGGGACTAGGATTCCTTCTATAGTATCACTTGTAAGCCCCATACAATTGTCTACGATTATTCTTACAACTTCCTTTGCCTGCTTCAAGTCTAGATTGTTTTCCTTTATGGAATCCAGTTCTTGCTGCATGAGGTAGACAAGTTGATTCAACTTCTTGCTGTAATCACATGAATCAACGTAGTGGCCTTCCAATTCTTCTTCTTCTTCAGATTGTCTTATTTTGTTGTACAAGGTCTTCCACAGTTCTCCATGTTTTAGCAGTAGTCTGGCCAGCGCATCTTTTAGCGCTGTTGGCTTTTGTTTTTCCTCTTGACCAGTGGTTATCAACATGTAGAATAATACCGCTTCTTCGCACAGTGCCTCTATCTGCGATTTGTTTGCAAACATGCGGCCAATGATGATGTCAGCCCTGCAAAATTTTTCTGTATTTTGCTTTATTTGTAGGGCTTCCATCCATACTTTTATTGGCGAAGGCGCTTGGTGTTGTTCTTCCATGAAGCAAAGAGCTGGGTAAAGCGAACAGAACAACTGGTCGGAGAGGAAAATTTCGAGCATTCTTGATTCCAGATTATTCATACACAAGTTTAATTTTGTTGAGGAATTCTACAATCAGATTAAATTTGGAGTCAAACAAATCATGCGAACTGAGTTCCTTGACTGCAATATCGGCAATTTCCTCAATTACAGGGCTTTCTACTCCAATCTTTCTAACCTGGCTTCCTTTAGGTTTGATAAGGATCGGTTTTCCACTTGCAGCACAAGCCTTGATAGCATTCAGCAGCCAAATGTCAGTAGGGTCAAGATTTACGCTCTCATGGTTCTGTCCCTGGAGATGCAAAGTCGGCTCACTATTAGTACGTTTGGCTAAGTCGGTGAAATATTCACCAACAAGGTCGCTTATTGCAGGAAGATTTGGATAACCAAATGGAAAATCAACATAATCGATACCCTTTAGATTCATACTTGAATTTCTTACCTGCCAAAACTCTGCTGTATGAAATTTGCCGGCTATGTCAAGGGTTAGGCGATTTGAGAGCAACTTTAAACGAAAAGTGTTCTGCAAAATATCAGCAACCATACTAGCTTTAGAGAATGCTACATTGCGTTCGATAGCAATGATCTGACGGTCTTTACGATTGTCAATAATAACTAAACAAGAAGGATGATTGTCTAATTCTGAAACATTGAAGTCTGATTCAAGCTTTGCCTTTTTATTATTTGCAATGCGTATTACATAAATATCGCCTTGGTTGATAAACGAGCGGTATTTAAATTTTTCTCCATTGAATTGATAGTACTTTTCCTGTTCATTTTGCTCACATGCTAAATAATCAAGTACATTACCAAACAATTCCTGCTTTCTGGTAAGTGAATCTTGAACATTGACTGCCTGAAAAACCTCTGCTGGTAGTCCTGCCTGATTCTCCATTACAGGGCGAAACAGGTATTGAAAAATTTGAAATTTTGCCATTTTTATTTCTTCTTTTATTGATTTTACTTTTAGTAAAACAGTATTAGTTAACTCTCTTTCTAATGGATGGGGGATAGAATTATTCTTTATCCCCCATCACTCTTCCGAGAACTGTGTTTCTATAGGTGTTGAAGATGTTAGGCTTCAGCATCATGTAGTTTGGCAAGCTCTCTAGATATTCCAGCTCAAACACAAGGCGTGGGTCTTTGTCGTCTGACTCGGGATGAATCTCTGCCTTGCTGCCTATGCGGGCAATGCGGATGAGATACAAATCCTTAACACCCTTGCCTTTGATGTAAGGCATGAAATAGTAGAGCTTGTTCAGCGCCACGGTTGATGGAAAAGACTTGGTCTTACCGGTGTAGTAAATCTTAGTCTGACCACCATCCAGGAAATACTCAGTATTATCTTCCTTGACGAAGCCTACTAACAGACTCTTGTTCATATCCAAAGTGTAGCTCTTCTTTGGCTTATTTATTTTCAACTCAGGATTCGTTTCTGAGAATAAGTCAAGATTCAGCTTGGGCTGAGGGTCACGCTTAACATCTATAGGGTGAGTGGAAACTGGTTCCTTCTCATAGATGAAACGGTAAAGACTCTTGCCTATTTGCTGTACGATTCCGCACACCAAAGCATTTCCCATCAGGAAGGCTCTGCGACCATCCGTAACATCAGGGTGCAAGGTATGATTGTCCGGGAACATGTTCAGACGCTCTAACTCAATAGGAATCAGGCGACGGTAGCGGCCAGATGGGGTCTTGATAACATGCTTGAAGCGTGAAGCAGCAGCACCTCCCTCGCCGGTTATAATGGTGCGTGAAGGCTTATCCAGGGAATCAGGAAATGCCATTCCACCTTCAGAGAAAAGATACTTGAATCCTTCTTTTGTTGTGCGCTCTATTTTCTTGGCTCCCTTTTCGTATTCCCATCTTGCTACTTCCTCTTCTGGGATGAAGAACTCCTCGGGAACCAGCGACTCATCAACGATATTGCCGCCAAGTGTCATAATTGGACCCTCGTAAACAGCTTCTGCATCAACAGAATATACGCTGCGATTGCGCATGATGCCGGCATTTCCAAATGGACTGTCCTTGCCGTCTTTATTGAAATTATCTGATACCTCCTTGATGGTTCCGTCTATCTCAAATTCAGAGATGGTTTTATCCTTTGGCTTAAAAGGAAAAGCCTTTGCCAGCACTCCTTCATAAAGCACCCAGTCTTTCAACTCTTGTACTTGCTTTGAAACATGAGAATCCTCATGGTAGCCAACAATGTAGGTACGGCGGCGACGCTGAGGCATTCCATAATCTGCAGCATTGATCACTCGCCATTCTACAGTATAACCTAGGTCAGCAAGTGAAGCAAGGATGATGGCAAAATCACGTCCACGCTGCTTGGCTGGTGAGCCGAGCAAACGGTCAACATTCTCAAAGAAAATATAACTTGGACGATTATCTCCCTTTTCGTTTAATATTCGATAAATCTGCCACCAAAGCACACCCTTCTTTCCCTCAATTCCGCCAGAGCGGCTAAGAGTTGATGCTACTGAATAATCCTGACATGGAAAGCCTCCGACCAGCAGGTCGTGATTAGGAATATCATTTGTAGGGACCAAATTGATATCCTTGTTACAATGACCTTTGTCGCCAAAACGCGCTCTATAGACGAGCGAAGCATCTTGGTGTTTGGTTGATGGTTCCCACTGATTGTTCCAGATGGTTTCATAGGCATCTGATGCTCCTTCCAAACCGATGCGGAAGCCTCCTACACCGGCGAAAAGTTCTACTACCTTTATTGTATTTTTAGACATTTTTATATGTATGGTATTTCTTGTAATTTTTTAGCAATATATGAACCCTTGAGCCAGAAAAACTGCGGAAGCATTCTGATGCCGTTCACGCTTTCTGTTCTTGTTTTCTCTGTCGAGACATCTGCACCTCCTCGGAAGAACACTTTATATTCGGAACACTTAGGAAAATTTGGGGCTCCCATATAGGAACCGCTACTATTCATACGTTTATTACCCTGTTTGTCATAAACGTATTCCCATTCCAGTTCGTTTCTATGAATCAGATTTCTGGAATCTTCCCAAGTGCGTCGCACTTCATTTTCTATGAAATCTTCATCAAAGGCAAAGCGTTTAAAACCTTCAAAAACAGTCTTGCTCGGGTCTTTACTATCATGCTCACAGAAGATAGGGCAGAGGAAGCTGTGCTCACAGAAGTAATCGTACACATCAGAATCTTCAAAGTCTGCATCTCTATCTGCCCATTCTTCAAAGTCGATGTGCTTGAGTTTCATGTCCTCTGTTCTTCCACCTTGGGGGGTAATCGTAATGGTCTTTGCTATGATACCGGCTTTGTTGAAGTCTGAGATTTGATTTAACCTATTGCAATCGGTTCCGAACATACGGATAACGCATTTAGCTGAAATATCCTTGACTTTAGCATTAATTCCAAGCATTTCTCTTAGCTCAGGCAGAGTCTTACCCTTATACTTTAATGTAAGTTCATGGCAACGAGCATCCAGCTGGGCGAAACTTGAAAAAGATTCTTTCAGTACGATTTCGTTTTTTGCTCTGCTTTTGTTAAAATGCCCCCGCACGATGTAATCAACAAAAGTCTGTTTCAATCTGTATCGGGGCTTTTGGTAAGAGCCTGTTGCTGTGCGCTTGAATCCTGGTACTAATTCTATCAGCAAGAGATTGGGACGAAGATGGTGAGTGAAACCAACCAGTTGTTCGTTGCGCTTTTCTTCATCCTGATAATCATGGTAAACCTGTTGCAGGTAATTGCTGACAATTTCCCAGTCGTTTTGCAATTTGTCTTTTTCTTCTTGCGAGAAAGAATTGTAGCAGTAGTCAACAATAGGAAACTTAGCATAGCCGGAAGCAGGCACAACTTCGTATGATTTATATTCGTAGAAGATTATTAATAGCCGTTCCGATTTTTCCCAAAAATGTGATGTGTCGAAGTCTGTCTGTATCGGAGGTTCAAAGGTAACATGTGTAATACTAATACCTTCTTTTGCGCCTAGATGCACATTATATTCTTCACCTGTTTTTCCGATTACATGCTTCTGTTCTCTTTTGGGTACACGAACTCCGGTGGTCTTAACTTCCGTAAGAACGCCATCAATCTCAATATCACACTCCTGTTTGCTATCTTTTTTGTAACCGAAGACAGATTGTTCTATTACGTCTCCAGCGATACCTGTAATCTTTTTACTTTCTATGGTACGAGCAAACTGGTGGGATTTGTCAACCTCACCTAGAGTCTTGCCCTTTGCTCCTTCAAGTAGAGTATAGACTTGTTCTTTCGTAAACTTTCTATCTTCAGATACTGCCATCAGCTAAGTTTTTAAATTTACCTTTCATGCGTTCCTTACGCATGTTGACCGAAGTCAATCTGCAAAGGTACTAAAACTTTTCTGAAAACTTGGAGTCTGATCACGATCTTTAACTCTAATCTTTAGAAAAATCCTGATCTTTTGGCAGGCGTATTTATCTCATTAATTAAATTAAGGTCTGCATCTGCTTGCGCACCGCCTCATTAGTAATCACAAATCGGGTGTAGCTCTGGTAGGTTCCGTCTATCGTAACCATACCTAAATTGAAGAGTAAACTGAGAATACCATCGGGGGTGTTGATACTGGTGGCTGGGAAAATATCCAATAGATACCCTAAGGCGAATCCCTTGGTCATTATATTTTCTATGATGCTGGAATCGTGGGCAAACTCCTTGGCGTAGCGGATGAGCTGGCGAACAATCTCATGGTCTGTACTTGAGATTACTTCGTCTGTACTTGGAATTACTTCACATGGTTTCTTTGGAATCTCGTAATTGCTTTGAATGTAATTGTCCACAAAGTTGAGTACCATTGCGGGGTTGTAGATGGTAGCCATTCCGCATTCTGAATTATCAAAACAATAATTGCCATACCATGGCTTCATCACTTCTATCAGCTCGTCCACGCTATGGCGGAATGGCAGCACGCTGGCGTAATAAGCCAGCATTTCACGCACTTCATCCTCGGTGAATCCCACCATCTCGTTGAACTCCGGAGACAGGGAATAGTTGGTACTGATGTTGAAAACATTGGCTAAATTGTACATGGTTACAGGGGTTACTCCTGTAATGAAAACTCTTGCTATAGAACTTGCTGCGGCACCCTTGATATTATTGAAAAAATGGCGCAAGTGTTCTTCGCCAAGAGTCTGTTCTTGGTGTTGTCCTTCATATTCCTTGTGGGCAAGAATCTGATTGGTAAAATGGTCGTATTCGTCGATGAAGAGATAAATCTTCAAGCCTGCTTCAGCACATTTGTCGCATAGAAATCCCAATTGGGTAACGGCATCTTCCTTTTGGTTCATCTCTTCTTTTATGTCCGGTGGCAAAAGGTGGGCGTATCTGCTGCAGAAGGAATTGAACTTGTTGTTGCAATGGGCGTCAAGTCCTTTTTTATAATTATCCAATCCTGCTGAAATCATGGCAAAATTCAGGTGAAGGATGAGATAGCTGTTGCGTTCAGGGGTAGGATTCTCTCCGATGTAAAGCTTGCCGAAGAGGCTTTCAAACTTATCCTTCTTGTTGATGTCGTAATAGTTTTCGAGCATGGAGAGGGTAAGGCTCTTGCCGAAACGGCGAGGGCGAATGAAGAAGAAATACATGTTAGATTCTTCTATTTTCTCTATGAATGGGGTCTTGTCAACATAGTAACAATCTCTTTCCATTACATCCTCAAAGTTCTGCATTCCGTAAGGGATGCGCTTGCGATAGATTCGCTTTTGTCTTTCTATTTTTGCCATAATCGAAACCAACTTTTTGTTTTTATGCCGCAAAGTTAAGATTATTATTTGGAATAAGCAAAGTTTTTGGGGCTTTTTCTTGGTGGTTTATCAAAAAATGAGTAGTTTTGCGGACGTGAATCAAATAGATAACGAAATATGAATCATAAAGAAAAATAGTGAAATGATGGATAAGATTATGGATAAGATAACGGATAAGATTGCGACTCAAATTGCGAATCAAATTACGATGCTCGGAACGGGAAATGCTACGGTTTCCCAGATTTATAACACCTGTTTTCTGCTCAAGACTTCCAGCACTCTGCTGCTGGTGGATGCGGGCGGAGGAAACGGAATCCTCTCGCAGCTGAAGAAAGCGAATGTTCAGATTTCTGATATTCATCATCTCTTCGTTACCCATGCCCATACCGACCACGTGCTGGGCGTGATCTGGGTAATCCGTATGGTGGCACAATGCAAGGGTTACGAGGGATTGCTGCATGTGTATGGAAACGACAAGGTGATGAAGGTGATCAAGACCATTATCGACATGATTCTTGCCAAGAAGCAACTGGCGAAGGTGGCTGAAAGGGTGGTGTTCCATCAGCTGGAAGATGGCGATTGTTTCGAGGTGGGGGATATGAAGCTGGAATGCTTTGATATTCAATCTACTAAGGAGAAGCAGTTCGGATTCCGGGCTGAGTTGCCAGGAACTTCAGAAGATAATGTTTCAGAAGATAAGGCTGCATCCGATAAAGCTGCATCTGATAATCATGCTAAACCTTTGGTTTTGGCGTGTCTGGGCGATGAGCCTTATAACGAGCAGAACCGTTGCTACATAGAGGGGGCGGACTGGATGATGTGCGAGGCGTTCTGCCTCTATGCCGACCGGGATACATTCAAGCCTTACGAGAAATGCCACAGCACGGCGCTTGATGCCGGAAAACTGGCGGAGGAACTGGGGGTGAAGAATCTCATTCTTTATCATACGGAGGAGAAGACTCTTGCTACCCGTAAAGAAAATTATACCCGTGAAGCTGCTGAGAACTTCAAGGGTAGAATCTTCGTTCCGGATGATTTGGAAGTGATTGATCTATAGGATTCTCTGGATTTCCACTTCCCGCTCTCCGAAATCTATCATGGCGTTGAAGAGGCTCACTTTTTCTGCCTTCTTGAGGTCTTCTGGTGTGAGGTCGGCTTCCTCGATGATGCCGGCTTCCAGAAGCTGGGCACGCTTGGTTCCTTGGAGCAGAGGATGCTTGGGGGTGAGCCATTTCTTGCCGTCGAAAAGGGCGAGGTTGGTGAAGGAGGTGTCTGTTATGAGGCCGTTTTTTACGATGATAATTTCATCGCAATCGCCCTTCTGGGCTACCAGGGCGTTGAGCGCACTTCGGTCTGTGCTCTTGTAGGTGTAGTCGATGGAATCATCCTCTACCACCTTGAGGGAATGAATCTCCTTCATCTTGTAGGGGGCATACTCGATGGCTTCCACGCCCTGGGCGCCATAAACTACTCGTGCCTTGTAAAGGTTCATTTCTTCTTTGGGAGAAATGAGGGATGAAAGATTAGTTTCTTCTGATGCAATGGATGGGAAGAACCTGCGGATGATTCTCTCCATTCTTGCCTGATGATAGGGCAGGGCCAGGGCCTTGCCGTTCTTGATTTTTATTGTTTCTACAAATTGCTGTTTCATAATTCTCATAATTTTTTGTGTAATCGATTTCCTAATATTCGGAAGATGGATTTTCTTGAATCGGAAGATAGATTTTCTGAATCACTTCTTCGTATTCCTTCCGGCAATCGCTCTTCGAGGTGATACCGCCACCTGCCTTGAAATACAATTCTCGGCTTACTTCAGGATTCTTTCCTTTTTCTGTCTTGGAAGGCGAAGCTTCTTCTTCGACGAATCGAATCATGACGGCGGAATTGAGTTCGCCCTGGTCGTAGATTCCCATGATGCCCGTGTAGAAGCCACGGTCGTAGCCTTCTGCCTCGTGGATGATCTGCATGGTTTTATCCTTCGGGGCGCCCGTGATGGAACCGGCTGGGAGCTGGGCATCGAGGATTTCGCCCAGATGCTGCCGGTAATCTTCGGGCAGGCGACCGCTGATTTCTGAACTGGTTTGCAGGATGTCGCCCTTGTTGGTGTGCAACACGTCGATGTAACGATATTTATCTACTCCTACGTTCTCTGCCACCCGGCTCAGGTCGTTCCTGATTAAATCTACGATGGTGGCGTGTTCTGCCGCCTCTTTCCGGTCTTCCATCAGTTGTTTTTCAGCATCGGGGAGGGATGCATCCAGGGTTCCCTTCATCGGACAGGAGTAGATTCTTCCGTTCTTGATTCTGACGAAGGTTTCGGGCGAAAAGCAGACGAAAGGATTTGAAATCTCTTCGATGTTCTCTTCTTTCGGATAAGTTTTGTTCTGAAATTCTTCTTCCATCTTATCAGCTTTATTCTGCGATTCTTCTTCTTTCTGCTGAGCTTTATCTTCTGCTTGATTTCTCTTTCTTCTGAGCAGCAGTTTATACTTTCCTTTTGCCTGGTTGAAAATATCCTCTAAAGGGAGATTGCAGCTTACGGGAACCTTGCAGGTGAGATTCGTGAGATAGCTGTTGCCCGCCATGATGTTGTTCTTCACGATGTCGAAACTTCGCTCGTAATCCTCATAAAGGGGTGGGGCTATCTGCCAAGAAATCTTCGCAATCTTTTCCGAATTATTTTTCATCTCATCAGAAGAATTCCCTCTTCCTTCGAAATCGAAGAGGCATTCTTCGGGATTTATATCTGATAGCTGGCGGATGAACGCCTTGTCGCCCTGATAGTTGATGACAAAGAGAAAAGGCTCGTCCTGGCTTGCCAATCGGTTGATTTTATCTATGATTTCCTGTTTCATGTCTGCAAAGATACTGCTTTTCTTTGGATGGGCAAAAGATTGGTGATAAAATATTTCAAGGCTTTGAGTTGCTGGAACACAAAAAATCCCGAGACATAGAGAAATGCCCCGGGATTCCGTTGATAAAAACTATGCAAATTGTTATTCGTTTTCTCAATACTTTTGCAAACTTTGTTATTCGTTTCTCAATTCCTTAGCAGCCTCTACCATTCTAATGAGCGAGGTCTTGGTTTCTGCCCAGCCACGGGTCTTCAAACCGCAATCCGGATTCACCCAGAGCTTGCTCTTGTCGATGAATCTTTCCGCTTTTTTCAGCAAATCTACCATCTCCTGAGTCTCTGGTACTCGGGCAGAATGGATGTCGTAGACGCCCGGACCAATCTCGTTAGGATAGTGGAAATCGGCAAAGACATTCAGCAATTCCATCTGCGAACGGGAACACTCGATGGTGATCACGTCAGCATCCATCGCAGCAATATGTTCGATAATATCATTAAACTCAGAATAGCACATGTGGGTGTGAATCTGAGTCTTGTCTTCCACGCCGCTGGCTGAAATCCGGAAGCTTTCTACCGCCCATTTCAGATACTCATCCCATCCTGACTTGCGCAAAGGTAAACCTTCGCGGATGGCTGGCTCGTCTATCTGGATAATCCTGATGTTGTGGCGCTCCAGGTCGCAAACCTCATCACGGATGGCGAGGGCTATCTGCTTGCAGGTGAGAGAACGGGGCTGGTCATTTCTTACAAACGACCATTCGAGGATGGTTACCGGACCGGTGAGCATTCCCTTCATCGGCAACTGGGTGCACGACTGTGCGAAGGTGCTCCAATCCACGGTCATCGCCTGCTTGCGCTCCACGTCGCCATAGATTACTGGTGGTTTCACGCAGCGGGAACCGTAGCTCTGAACCCATCCGTTCTGGGTGAAGGCAAAGCCTGCCAACTGCTCGCCGAAATACTCCACCATGTCGTTGCGCTCAAACTCGCCGTGCACCAGCACATCCAGTCCAATCTCCTCCTGCCATTCTATGCATTTTCGGGTTTCTTCCTTCAGCAGTTGATTGTATTCGGCAGCCGAAATTTCGCCCTTCCTGAACTTGGAACGCCATGAGCGCACCTCTTTGGTCTGAGGAAACGAGCCGATGGTGGTGGTAGGATAGAGCGGAAGATGGAGCTCTGAATGCTGAATCTTCTGGCGCATCTCGAATGCTGAATGGCGCTGCGAATCCTTATCGGTTAAGGCGTCAACCCGGGCTTTCACCTCTGGGTTGTGAATCAGGAAAGAAACCTTTCGGTCGGCAATATCCTTCTGATTTTCAGCGAAGTAAGCCTGGATGCCTGCTGCGTAGTCTTGTTCTGCAGTCTTTTCCTGATGAGAGAATCCCTCTTTAGTCTCACTCCCGGCAAGCGCCTTGATGGCAGCCAGTTCCTCTATCTTCTGTGCCGCAAATGCCATCCATCGCTTGATGCCGGCAGGGAGATTCTGCTCCTTGGTTTCGAGCGCCAGATCGTATGGCACGTGGAGGAACGAGCAGGAACCTGCCACGAAGACTCTATCGGCTCCGAGCTTGCCTTTCGCCTTGTTTACTAGCTCGATCGACTTCTCCAAATCGTTCTTCCAGATGTTGCGGCCGTCCACTACGCCGAGCGAGAGAATCTTGTCTGCAGGCAGGATGTTGAGGATGGAATCCAACTGCTCCGGGCATCTTGCCAGGTCGATGTGGAGGGCTTCCACAGGCAGGTTTACCGCCAAATCTGCGTTATCTTTCAAGCCATCGAAATAGGTGGCTACGATAATCTTGAGGCGGGTGTTCTCTCTGATGTAACCGAACGCCTTCTGGATGGCGTTGCGCTGCTCATCGTCCAGGTCGAGGGCGAGATAAGGCTCGTCTATCTGAATCCATTCTGCTCCCTTCTCTTCCAGGGCTTTGAGAAGTTCGACGTAAACCGGGAGAACCTTATCGAGCAGATCAAGGCGATGGAAACCATCCTGCATTCCCGTGATATCCTCCTTCTCCTTTCCTAAAAGAAGGAACGATACCGGACTCAGAATCACGGGCTTGGTCTTGATGCCCAATTCCAGGGCTTCGCAGAATTCATCCACCACTTTCGTATCGAAGAGTGAGAATTCCTGATCCTTCACAAATTCCGGAACGATGTAATGATAATTCGTATCAAACCATTTGGTCATCTCCATCGCAATCACATCTTCCTGCTCGTTCTGCTCGCCGTGGGCCATGGCGAAATAGAGGCGGAGCTTATCTTCCTTCAGACTATTGTAGCGCGAAGGGATGGCTCCGAGAGTGAGGGTGAGGTCGAGGGTTGTGTCGTAGTAGGAGAAATCGTTGGAAGGGATGAGGTCGATGCCTGCCTTCTGCAGCAAGTTCCAGTTTTCTCTGCGGAGATTTCTGGCGGTATTCTCCAGTTCGTTACGGTTGATCTTACCAGCCCAATAGGCTTCGCAAGCCTTCTTGAGTTCACGCTTCTTACCAATGCGAGGATAGCCCAGCACATTTGTCTTGATGTTTTTGATACTACTCATATCTCTTGTTTTTTATGTTGTTATTCGTTTTCGGCTGCAAAGGTAAGAAGAAGAATCTCATACGCCAAATATTCTTTCGTTTTCAGGAAAACATTCTGAAATATGCGGAAAACGATGACTGCGGCAGAATAATATTCTGTAAAAACAGAAAGTGCCGAAAAGAAGAGTAGTCAATGGTACTGGGCTTCCGGGGGCTAACTCTCGAAACTTCAGTTAATAAGCTTCTCCCTGCTCTATCTCTTCCTGCGTGATGCGCTTGCGGTCGATGGCGCGCCAGGCGAAGACGATGTAGGCGAGGACGAACGGGATGAGGAGGGAAACTATCGCCATGGTGCGGAGCGTGAACTCGCTGCTGCAACTGTTGGCGAGGGTGAGCGAACTCTGAAGGTCGATGTTCGACGGATAGTAGGCGGTATTGTTCCAGCCGGCTATCAGCAGAAGAACCAGCACGGTGAGCACGGTTCCGATGCCCGTAAACCAGATTCCCTTTCTATACTGAACGCTTCTCGATGACTTGTAAATGCCGAAGAGTACTAGCACTATTCCTATTAATAATATTACAAGCAGGATTGGCATCTCCAGAAGATTGTGAAGATACTTCATGCTCTCTATCGTAATGCTGTCCGCAGATGCTGCGCTCATTCCTGCCTCTGCTGCTGTGCTGAATCCATCCTTTACCAGCAATCTGATGAGGAATGGCAGGAAGAACAATAGGAAAATGAGGGCATTCCATGGCAACTGGCGGGTGCAGCGCTCCTGAATCTGCTGGTGTTCGATGTTGTTCTTGATGTAGAGCATGCCCAGGATGCGGGCTAGCATCAGTACGGCAAGTCCCAGCACCACATTCCATGGGTCGAGCAGGGCATCGAGACCATGACTGGCGTTTGCCCATCGGCTGATGACGGGTTGCAGACTGTTGGTAATATTGCCCTTGTCTATCAGGAAATTGCTGCCGTTGAAGAAGGTGGCTACGGCTCCGCCAAGAAGCAGAGGACCCACGATGCCGTTGATGATGAGGCAGATCTGAAAGGTTTTCGGTCCAAGAAAATTACCTATCTTGTTCTGGAATTCATAGCTCACCGCCTGAATCACAAACGAGAACAGGATGATCATCCACAGCCAGTAGGCTCCGCCGAAACTGGTGCTGTAGAACAATGGGAACGAGGCGAAGAAGGCTCCGCCGAAGGTGACGAGCGTGGTGAAGGTGAACTCCCACTTTCGCCCCGTAGAGTTGATGATGAGGCGACGCTCTTCTTCCGTTTTTCCCAAACAGAAAATCAAGGTGTTGGCTCCCTGTACAAACATGAGAAACACCAGCAGGGCTCCTAATAATGATACGAGGAACCACCAGTATGATTGCAAAAATTCGTATGTCATAATACTTTCGGGTTTTGTTGTTTACTGAAAAACTATCCTATGATTCTTTTCGAAATCTTTCTGAAAAAAAACATTGATTATCAGAGAGATTATTCATATTCCGGTCCTTTCTTGATCTGCTTTACCAGAATGCTGATTTCCACGGCAAGCATGGTGGTGAAGAGTGCCAGGAAGATGAAGAAGGTGGTGGCCACGCTGCCTGCCTCGATGTCGGAGATGGCGGCGCTTACTGGCAGCAGGTCTTGGATGGTCCAAGGCTGGCGACCGATTTCTGCTACTATCCAGCCCGATTCTGAGGCGATGTAAGCCAGCGGAATCATGATGATGGCGGAAATGAGGAACCATCGGTATTGGGCGATTTCCTTCTTATAAACCAGGAATAGGCTGAGGGCGAAGAAGAGGATGAGCAGGCATCCTACTCCCACCATCAGGCGGAAGGCGTAGAAGCAGATAGGGATGCTCGGCACCAGTTCCTTGGCGTCCTTGATGTAACCATATCCGAAGTATTTCATATTCTCCTTCAAGATTGGCAGCTGGTCTTGCGCCTTGGTTTCGCGATAGGTTTTCAGGGCAACAATCGCCTTCTTGCCCCGGGCTATCTTCTCCTGCACGGATGGTTCCCGGGTGCCATCCTCGTGGGTGTAACCCTTGAGGATATCGTTCACGCCTGGCACGTAGCCATCGGCTGTGCGGGTGGCTAGAAACGAGAGCATGTTGGGGATGGCGATGCGCATGGCTGGCTCCTGCTCGTTTTCGTAATCGGGCTGCCGGAAGGGGTGAACGGCTGCTATCGCCGTAAGGCTCTCACCCTTTCCACCATTATATAATGCTTCCATCGCAGCCAGTTTCATCGGCTGCACCTGTGCCACCCGATAGGCGGAATTGTCGCCGGTCATCGCAGCCAGCAGGGTGGCGATGAGTCCTACGCAGGCACCCATCTTGATGCTCGCCTTCGCCAGTTGGGTTTCTCTCTTTTTCAGGAGATACCAGCAGCTTACGGCTACCACGAAGGTGGCTCCGATGATCCACGAGGAGGTGACGGTGTGGGTGAACTTGTTGATGGCGAATGGCGAGAGTGCTACATCCAGGAAGGAGGTCATCTCGAAACGCATGGTGTCGGGATTGAATTCCTGCCCCACCGGATATTGCATCCAGGCGTTGGCTACGAGAATCCACCAGGCTGAAATGGTGGCGCCGAGTCCCGTGAGCCAGGTAGAGGCAAGGTGGAAGCCCCGGCTCACCTTATCCCAACCGAAGAACATCACCGCCACGAAGGTGCTCTCCATGAAGAAAGCCAGGATGCCTTCGATGGCTAGGGGAGCGCCGAATACGTCGCCCACGAACCAGGAGTAGTTGCTCCAGTTGGTTCCGAATTCAAACTCCAGGATGATTCCTGTGGCAACACCCATGGCGAAGTTTATGCCAAAGAGTTTTTGCCAGAAACGGGTTACGTGCTTCCAGAACGGTTTGTTGGTGCGGTAGTAACATGTTTCGGCAATGCCCATGATTACTGCCAGTCCCAGGGTGAGCGGCACGAATAGCCAATGGTAGATGGCCGTGAGTGCGAATTGCGCCCTCGACCAGTCGATGGTGGCTGATGTAATGTCTAACAAAAGATTTGTCATCATAGTTGAATGGTTTTAAAATTGTTATTATATAATGTTTTTGTATTTTATTTCTTTCGATAATATTCGATAATATGGGATTGAAATCCAGAGTTTTATCTGTTGAGAATTTCTTTGGATACGAAGCCAGCCTTGTCTCCATTCTTTGCATTCGTATTGATAAAATCAGGAAAGAAGAAGAGCTTGAGCACCAGGAAGATGATGGCAAGCTTGATGAGGATGATGGTCCAGAGCGTCTTGCCCAGGGTCATCGTCCTGAAGCCATCATAATAGAGATGGAATATTTGGAATAGCAGTCCTTGTTTCATCGGCTTCACATCCGTTTTCATCAGGTTTTTTTCTTTTTTCTTCTGCATAAGCACTCCTTCTTTTAAAAATCTGCTGCAAATCTACAATAAAATTATGTAACTACCAAATATTTTCTTGCAAATGTTACAAAAAGATTATTTTTTTGTGTCTCATAAAGGGAGTTATTTTAAAGTTTTTCTTTTGAACTGAACTTTTGCAAGTAAGCTCCACACGCCCTAACAGGGCAGAAGGTGCTATGGTATACGTCCGTAATACTGATTTGCAAGTCCGCAGGAACGCCTAAAGGCCCCTAACGCCTAACGGACTTGCGAGCGGGTTCCTTTAATGGTTACGGCTGCGAGTTGCTTTTCCCATTGGATGCTGTCCTGGCGAAGCTTTTCCTTCATTGCTTGTATGCTATCCTGAAGAAGTCCTTCCATTTTGGTTAGGATATTCTCAGTAGAACAGCTCTCAGTAGAAATGCTTCCTGCTGTAGTGGTCTTTGTTTGCTGAGCGTGCGTCAACATCGGATTTCCCAGGATGAGCAAGCCGCTCATGATCAATTCATGTTTCATAATCTTCTTTCTTATTTTAAAGTAAATATGCTGCAAAGTTCTTGCGAATGTTACTGTGCAGGAATCTTGCGAATGATGCTGCAAAATTACGGATAAGGAAAGAGAAGGATTTTAATATAACGGAATTTTTTCGGATAAGATTTGTTTTTTTTATGGAATAAGGCTTGCCGTTTCATCAGAATTCGTTATCTTTGCACTATTTATAGGATAAGCTGCATCTCAGCAAGTAGAATTAATTTAATGTGAAGAAATAATGAATATAGAATCTGTTAGAGAGTATTGCCTCTCGCTTCCCCTCGTAACCGAGGATTTTCCTTTTGATGAGCAGACCTTGGTGTTTCGCATCTTGGGCAAGATCTTTGCCTGTGTTGACCTGGAGCGCCCCGAGTGGGTTACGATGAAATGTAATGCCGATTACGCCCTCGAACTCCGGGAAGTGCATCCCGAAATAGAAGGCGCATGGCATTGGAATAAGAAATACTGGAATCAGGTAAACCTTTATGGCACGCTGGAAGATGATTTCATCCAGGCCCTGATTCGCCACAGCTATTCCGAAGTGGTGAAGAAGCTCAAGAAACAGGAAAAGCTTGAGCATCCTGAAATCATGAAGGTGGTAGAGTAGTTTCTACCACTCCACTTTTTCGTTCAGGATATCGCCATCAGTAGCATCCTCAGCTGTAAAGGTTGCGCCACGATACTGTACGCAGAGCATCACGAGTGGTTCTGTACCGTTGTTGCGAACAGAGCGCTTGCCGGCTGGTGCTACTCTCACCACGCTTCCCTCCTGAATAGGGAATACCTTGCCATCCACCTGGAACTCGCCCTTGCCGCTGAGGAAGAAATATAATTCCTCGTGTTTCTTGTGAGTATGGAGGAAGCCTGACTCTGTACCAGGAGCAAAGCTCTGGAATGAGAACTCGCCACCAGTAGCGTTCACGCTCTGACCTCCGAATACCTTTCCAGGAATCTTAATCTCAGGACCCATCTCTAAGGTGTAATCCTTGATTTCACTCATCTTACCAAAATCTACGGCTGTAAAGTTAGCAGCCTTTGCTATAGTCTTTGTTTCTTTCATCTTGTCTGTTATTTTTAAATGTTTATATTTCTCTTTCTTTTATTTCTTATTGTGAATTTGTGAATACTTCTGCTTTCAGCTTTCATTTCTGAATTGCGCTTACTTTCAGCTTTCATTTCTGAATTGCGCTGCAAAGATACTGCGAAAAACTGGTTCCTGCAAGAGGGAACTTGGGGGTAAGATGGTTACCGGGAGGTAACTATTGCGTGGGAATGGGAGAAAGAAAAATGAAGCGTTAACTTAGATTAACTTGGTATGTTTGGTTTCTTTTCGGATATTAGTTACTTTTGTAGCCTATTGCAGAATATTGTAGAGTTTTGCAGAATATTATAGATTATCGCAGACTATTATAGTAGAATATAAGAAGATAGATTATGGAAAGAATGATAAAAGAAATGGTAGTGCAGGACTGTCCCATCCGTAACGTTCTGGCGCGCGTTTGCGACAAGTGGTCGCTACTGGTAATCTACACCCTGAAAAATCATCAGGATGGTCCCCTCCGGTTTAATGCCCTGCGTAAGCTGATTCCGGATATTTCGCAGAAAATGCTTACCAGCACGTTAAAATCGTTGGAGACTGATGGATACGTTACCCGCAAGGCTTATGCCGAAGTGCCGCCAAGAGTGGAGTATTCTCTCACACCCCGTGCTGAAACCCTTATTCCTATTATGGATCATCTGATAGAATGGGCGCTGGATAACATGGCTGTGATTCTGAAGGATAGGGATAAGGCAGCAGGCTGATTTCCCAGATGAGTTTTCCTGAAGAATATTCCAAGATGAGTTTTCCGGAAAATCATTCATATTTTCTGTAGTTTGGGTAATGCATGTTTTCTGGATTCTTCGTATCTTTGCACCCGGAAATCATAATTATAACTATTATAAGAAAATGTATATTGAGAAAATAAAGTCGCCAGCCGACTTGAAGAAGCTGGATTTGAAGGAGCTGCAGGTGGTGGCTGATGAAACCAGACAGGCTGTGCTGAACCGTGTAAGCAAGCATGGCGGTCATGTGGGACCGAACCTGGGATTCGTGGAGGCTACCGTGGCGCTTCACTACGTTTTTAATGCGCCAAAGGATAAGCTCGTGTTTGACGTAAGCCACCAATGCTATCCGCATAAGGTGCTCACCGGACGAGCTGCGGGATTCCTCGGCGATGTGGATGACATGAATTCCATTTCGGGCTATTCTTCTCCTGCCGAATGTCCGGAGTATGATAACTTTGAGGTGGGGCATACTTCCACTTCCGTGAGTCTTGCCACCGGTTTGCAGAAGGCGCGCGACGTCAAGGGAACCGATGAGAACATCATCGCCATTATCGGCGACGGATCTCTTTCTGGCGGCGAGGCTTTCGAGGGACTGGATGAGGCTTCGGAACTCGGCACGGGCATCATCATTGTGGTGAACGACAACGAAATGTCTATCGCCGAAAATCATGGCGGAATCTACAAGAACTTGCGTGCCCTGCGCCAGAGCAACGGCACCTGCGAGCACAACTGGTTCAAGGCGTGGGGCTTTGAATACAAGTATCTGGAAGAGGGTAACGACATCGAAAAACTCATCCAGGTTTTCGAGAGCGTGAAGGATACGGATAAGCCTACCGTGGTTCACATTCACACAGAAAAAGGTCATGGATTTGCGCCAGCCGTAGCCAACAAGGAGGCTTGGCATTGGGGAATGCCTTTTAATCTGGAAGACGGTTCGCGACCAAGAAAGAATGCCGATGGAACCCTCCCGGAGGTGACTCCGACTGAAGATTACGGCACATTATTCTCTGACTGGATGCTCAGCGAGATGAAGCAGGATAAGACCCTCATCGCCGTAACCGCCGGTACTCCTACCGCAGGCGGCTTTACTGCCGATAAGCGCCAACTGGCTGGCAAGCAGCACATCGATATGGGAATCGCCGAAGAGCAGGCAGTAGCCATGATTTCGGGAATGGCAAAGGGCGGACTGCATCCGGTATGGACGGTTTACAGCACCTTTATCCAGCGCACCTACGACCAGATAGCGCAAGACCTCTGCATCAATTCCAACCCAGCCGTAATCAACGTGGTAGGAGGCGGAGTGAACTCGATGAACGACATCACCCACATCTGCCTTTTCGATATTCCGATGCTCTGCAGCATTCCGGGGCTCATCTATCTGGCTCCAACCACCTGCGAGGAGTATTTCGCCATGCTCCGCTGGAGCATTTTGCAGGATAAGAAACCTATCGCCATCCGTGTGCCAAGCAATGGCGTGGTTCATACTTCTGAAACCGTTGATGCTGAGTATGGTTACGAGGCAAAGTACAAGGTGATGCACCAGGGCGAGAAGGTGGCAGTCATCGCCGCCGGTTCGTTCTATCAGAAGGGCGAGAATGTAGTCCGCCTGCTGGCTGATAAGGGCATCGATGCTACGCTCATCAATCCCCGTTATCTGAATGAGGTGGATGCCGAAGTGCTGGATAGCCTGAAGGCAAACCATCAGTTGGTGGTAACCCTGGAGGATGGCTCGAAGGATGGCGGCTTCGGCGAGCGCATCGCCTCTTACTATGGCACTTCAGAAATGAAGGTGATGGTGGGCGGCATCAGAAAGGGTCTCTACGATAGATATGATGTGCAGCAGTTGCTTTCGGATAATCGCCTGCTCGATGAGCAGATTGTGGAAGACATCTTGTTAGTGATTAATGATTAATTATTAATTATTAGTTAGTCGGCATAGTTAGTTTTTATTTAACGAGAAATCCAAGCCGGAGAATCATCTCTAGCTTGGATTTCTTCTGTTTTATCATCGAATGTTTGTCTTAATCTCATCTTAATCTTAGTCATCATTCCAGTCATTATCTCAATCATCATCATCGTCATCATCATCATCATCCCAATCTCTATCGTGCTTCCACTTCTTCTTGTCGTGCTTCCACTTCTTATCGTGTTTGTGATGTTTGTGATGTTTGTGATGCTTGTCTGGCTTTCCTGGTCCATAAGTTACATGGGTACCGCCTGGCCATCCTGGTCTTCCGTAGCTGCACTCAGGGCGAGGGCGGCGCTTGTCGTGACCCCAGTTATGCTTTGGATACTTGGTGTAAATATGGTGAACATACACATGATTCTGCCAGCCGATAGGGCGATAGAAATAGTAAGAGTCCTTGAATCTCTTCCATTGTCTGGCGGTCATCATGCGCTTGAGCTGCTTGTTGCGGTAATGCCAGCCGTAGGCATCGATGTCGCGATAGCTGCGGATGCCATTGAGATAATTGAGATTGATGTTCAGGATGCTGTTGCGCTGAACGCTGCTCAATCCTAGTTCCACCACCATCTTATCTGTGATAAAACGGGCTTCTGCCTGGATATCCGTCAGTCTCTGAGCATTCATAGATGTTATCATCATCCATACTGCTACGATTGTCATCATTATTCGTTTCATAACTATCTTCTCTTTAAAGGGTTATTACTGCATTTCTTTATTTCTGGTGCAAAGATAGAGAGAATAGCTGAAAAAAGCAAAGGGAAAACCATAAACCAGCGTATGATTTTCCCTAAAAGCATCGGGGGAAACTCCCGTAATAAGATTGTAGTATCTTTTATCTGCTAATTCAAATCCTTGTAACCTCATTGACACATAATACCCCTACCTTTGCACCCGAAATTTAACAGATACCACCCCGGAAGGGGAAAGATATCATCAATATTTAATAATGTATTATAGTCAGATAAAGAAAAATGGAAAAGAAAGTATCGGGTAAGCATAGCAGCATGAATGGCTTTGCTATGATGAAAGGTAGAGTAGCTACTGTAGTTTTGGCTTCGGCTTTATTGTTGGGCGGAGGCTTGACTGCTCAGGCTCAAAACACAGCATTAACAACCTGTTCTCAGAGTGCAGCAACCGCTATTCCGCAGAATCCTAACTGGAAGGCGAATGCTGCTGAATGGCAGAAACTGAAGGGCGAAATCACCCTCTATATGACCAATGATATGGGCCGAAACGGCTACTACGACCAGAAGCCTATCGCCGAACTGATGGGCGAGATGGCGGGCACGGTAGATCCGGAATGCGTACTTGCCGTGGGCGACATCCACCATTTCAATGGCGTGGCTTCTACCCAGGATCCTCTGTGGCTTACCAATTATGAATATGTTTATTCTCATCCCGACCTGATGCTCAACTGGTTCCCGGTTTGTGGCAACCATGAGTATCGTGGTAATACCCAGGCTTTTATGGACTACGGCAAGGTGAGCCGCCGCTGGATGATGCCAGCCAAATATTACACCAAGGTGTTCGACCACAAGGGAACCACCGTGCGTGTCATCTTCCTCGACACCACACCCCTCATTGATTCTTACCGCAAGAATTCAGAAATCTATCCTGATGCCTGCAAGCAGGATGCTGAGGCTCAGCTCTCCTGGCTCGACGAAACCCTGAAGAATGCCAAGGAAGACTGGGTTATCGTGGTAGGCCATCATCCTATCTACGCCTATACCACTAAGAAGGAGAATGAGCGCCTCGACATGCAGAAGCGCCTCCTTCCTATCCTCCATAAATATAATAATGTGGCGATTTATGCCTGCGGTCACATCCACAACTTCCAGCACATCCAGAAGAAGGGCGACAACATCGACTACGTAGTCAATTCCTCTTCATCTCTGGCCCGTCCTGTGAAGCCTATCGATGGCACCGTGTTCTGCAGTCCAGCCGATGGTTTCTCTGTTTTTACAGCAGATAAGAAGCAGCTCAGAATGTCGATGATTGACAAGGATGGAAAAATCATCCACACGGTTTTAAAGGTAAAAAAGTAAAAATGAGCTTTTTTGCGAAAAGAAACGAATGAAGAATTCAATAGCGATATAGATGAAAAGATTTTTATTGAGTGCGGCGCTTCTTGCCGCTGCGACTACCGCCATCCAGGCACACACGCTGGATGGTATAGTCAAGGATAACAAAACGGGCGAGCCCCTCATCGGAACCGTAATCCGGGTAAAGGAGCTGCCCAACGTGAGTACCACCACCGGACTTGATGGTACTTTCACCCTGCATGAATTGCCTGATAAAGGCAAGTTTACCATCATCGTTTCCTACATGTCTTACAAGACCAGGGAGATGGTAGTGGATGTGGCTAAAGACTTCTCCAAGGATGGAAAAGAGGGAAAGGATGGACTGTTGACCATCGCCATGGATGAAGACCTGAAGCAGTTGGGTGAAGTGGTGGTTACCGGTCATCGTGAATACCGCAGCGATCGAAGTGCCATAGAAACCGTGAAGAATGCCGGCAACGTGCTCAACGTGATGAGTCTGCAGAGCATCCAGCTTTCGCCTGATGTCAACGTGGCGAGCGTTCTGCAGCGAGTATCGGGTGTAACCATGGAGCGTGATGCATCGGGCGAGGCTTCCTACGCCATCCTCCGAGGCATGGACAAGCGATACAACTACACCCTGGTAAACGGCGTGAAGATTCCTAGTCCGGATGATAAAAACCGTTACATCCCATTGAATATCTTCCCTTCAGATCTGATGGACCGCCTCGTGGTTTCCAAGTCTCTGACTGCCGATATGGAAGGCGATGCAGCTGGCGGCGTGGTGGATATGGTGATGAAGGATGCCCCATCCCGCTTCCAGATTCAGGCGAATGCTGCCATCGGAGCAAGTGATTATTTCTGGAAGAATGGCAGAGATTATCTTACCAGCAACCGCTCTGATTATACAAAGAAATCTCCTTACGAGGCTTTCGGAAAAGACTACAAGGCGCAGATGAGCGATTTCAAGAACGGTCCTGTTCAGTTGAAGAGCCATTCCATGCCATCTCCTAATTTTATAGGAGGCTTGAGCATCGGCAACCGCTTCTGGAACGACCGCCTGGGTGTGATACTTGCCGGAAGCGTGCAGAATGTTTTCCGTGGCACCGAGCGCACCTACAATTCCGTAAAGATGGCTTCGGGCGAGCAGGCCATGTACATTTCCAATCTGCAGCATCGCTACTATAGCATCCACGACCTTACTGCGGGTGCTCATGCCAAGTTCGACTTAACCCTGCCTGGTCACAAGCTGGAATGGTACAACATGTATGTGCGCACCAATTCCAAGGGCACCAGATACACCAATAGCGTCAACACCGAATACATCGGAGCCGACAGCTACACCCAGGATGATGAGGTACGCTCTCTCTCAACCACCCAGAGCATCTTCGCCACCAATCTGAAGGGTACGCATCATCTAACCAAGGATTTTACCGTAGATTGGTCGGGCGTATTCTCGCAGGCTAAGGAGGAAGATCCGGACAGAACTTACGTTACCCTGACCAACACCATAAGCAGAACTGCCGAGAATGGCGGCGATGTCGTTTCGGGTTCCATCTGGGAAGGCGACAAGAACATCATCAAGACCCTGCCTAAGAGTGCCGAACGCCGATTCCAGCACAACAAGGATACCGACTGGGCGGGCTACCTCAACCTCTCTTACGATACCCATTTCGCCAACGATGTGGAGGCACTCTGGAAGGCGGGAGCGCAGTATCGAAGAAAGGAACGCAGCAACAGATATTATTCTTACATCTTCAATCCTGCCGACATCTCGCAGCGATTGGATGGCAACGGAATAGACCAGTATGCCAACATCGATTGGGTTTGCAAGACTCCTTATTCTCAGGCTTCTCAGCTCAACTACGATTCCAAGGAGCACATCGGTGGAGCCTACGCCATGGTAACCCTGAAGAGCGAGGTGGGCGAACTGAATGCCGGTTTCCGTGCCGAGCACACCAACCAGATTTACACCATGCTCCAGCACTTCCGCAACATGGGACAGGTGGGCGAGCAGAGCTACTGGGATTATCTGCCATCGGCATCCATCAAGTGGACGCCAACCAGGAAGATGAACGTGCGTCTCTCTTACTATCGCTCCATCAACCGTCCGGGGTTCTACGAGGTTGTGCCTTATCAGATTCAGGGCGAGGAGTATCAGGAAAAAGGTAATCCAAACCTGAAGCGTGCCCGCATCGACAACATCGACCTGCGCTGGGAGTGGTTCCCAAGCAAGACCGAGCAGATTCTTGCCGGCGTATTCTATAAATATCTGAAAGACCCTATAGAGCAGGTGTTCGTAACATCGGATGGCAAGATTGGCGCCGGAACCGATGCCTACTACATGCCGGATAACCTGGGTAATGCCAAGAACATGGGATTCGAAATCGACCTCATCAAGTACATCCGCCACTTCGGAGTGAAGGCGAATTATACTTATACCCATTCTGAAATCACCACTTCGAAGCGTGAGTATCAGGAGGGTAGTGCCGAGTATAAGACGGGCGTAACCCAGACCCGTCCGCTGGTTAACCAGGCCCCTCATACCGCCAACATCTCCTTATTATATAAGGATACGGAGCATGGCTGGAATGCACAGCTGGCCTCTTCCTTCACGGGCACCAAGCTTGCCCTGGTTTCTCCCTTTAAGGATGCCGACCAGTGGGATAAGGCGATGTTCGGTCTCGACCTGAGTGCCGAGAAGCAATTCAAGAACGGCATCTCCATCTTCTTCAAGGCAAACAATCTGCTCGATGCCAAGCGCGAGAGATACTTGAAGACCGTGAACAAGAGCAACCTGGAGTATGAGGGTCAGAAGAGCGATAAGACCATCGTGGGCACTTATCAATATGGCAGAACCTTCCTGCTGGGAGTAAGATACAAACTTTAAAAGGTAAAAAGGCTTTTAAAGGTAAAAAGGTAAAAAAGTAAAAAGGTAAAAAAAAAGAAATGAAAAAGATAAGTACTTTTGCTGCTTTGCTGTTGATGGCAGCAGCTGCAATGTTCTCCACATCTTGCGAGAACGATAATATCAATCCATACGATTACGTGAATAATGGCGGTAATGGAAGTGATGGCAACCAGAACCAGGGTTCTAAGGATGTCATCACAACGAAGGTGGCAGAATATCCCGTAGGTTCTGTGGTATGGACCAAGGATACTACCCTGAGCCAGAGCGTTGAGATTCCTGTAGGAGCATCGCTCTACATTGAGCCGGGCGTAACCGTTACCTGCAAATCAGAGGTTCAGGTGCCGGTAGAAATCGTAGTATTGGGCAATCTCTATTGTATGGGAACTGCCGAGAAGCCAGTAGTCTTTACTTCTGATACCAGGAAGCCTGCCGATTGGGGCGGCATCATCTGCGGATACAATTCTGAGGAGGTGGTGCTCAACCACGTGGATGTGGCCTATGCCGGTGCTACTCCTACCGAGAGTTCTGCTTCTTTCCAGAACAAGCTTTTCAAGACCACCATCGATGGTGGTGTGCCAGCCTTCCACTTCTGTAATGTAAACGGCAAGTTTGTGATGGCAAACAGTTTCTTCCATGACAACTACAACGACCAGACTTACTTTACCGGTGGTAACGGCGTGATTATCAACAATATCTTTGCCGATAGCGGAAATGCAGCCGATGGCGGCGAGGCCATCAACGTAAAGGCAGGTTGCAAGCTCGATGTAGCCAACAACATCATCTACAACGCCTGCACCAACGCCTTCAAGCTTTCTAATGCCGGAAATAGCGAGGTAATCCCTCTCTCTGAGATGACCGCCTACAACAACACCATCGTCAATTGCGGCTGGCGCCGTTCCAAGAACAAGAAGGGTGGTTCTGTCTGGGTAGAGAAGGCAGCGAAGCCAGTCTTCGTGAACAATCTCATCTACGATTCCCGTTTCGGATTGAAGCAGCCAAAGAAGGATGGTGCAGATATGGAGCACAGTCGTCTTACACCAAACTACTACTTTGCATCTACAGAGACAGGCGTAGCGCAGATGGCGAAGGATGCAGAGCTCGGCATCTGGTTTGATACCGATATCAAGAGCAGCGTGGCTGGTCAGCTCAATCCTCTCTTCAAAAACTTCAAACAGAGCGAGAAGATGAACATCAATTGCGAGATAGATGATGTAGCCCAGGGTGCTCCTTTGGCATTCGACAAGAGTTGGAATTTCGAGTATCAGGCAGGCAGTCCTGCCCTCTCAGGAGGTGTAACCGATTTTGCCCGCCTCTTCCCACAAGGTCTGCCATTCTTCGGCATGAAGCAGGTGAATTTTCTGGATAAGAATAACGACCAGAACTATTACTTCGCCGCCCCATTGCCAAGCGCAAGATTCGGAGCGTGGCTGTAGGATAAATGAAGAATAAGATAAAAGGAAAAAAGATAAATGAAAAAGCGTGCAGACGATGGTGTTGCTTGCACGCTTTTTCTTTTTATCATCTAAATTTGTTGTGATTTCCAATCGAACACGATGGTGTTGTCTTCTTTGATATTGAAGCTCATACCTACCTTGATAATTTCCTTGCCGCTCATGGCAAAGGCATCGGCATAATGCTTGCTTTCTATCTGCTCAAGAGCCTCCTGGGCAGTCTTTCCAAACTTCAGCTCCATCACATAGATAGCATCATCCGTCTCCATGGTTATATCAATTCTACCCTTTGATGTATGTTGTTCCACTATAATTCTAAAATTCGTGAGCAAGGCAAAGATGATATACATCGTTTGCTGGTAATGACCTTCGTAATGGGTGTTGTCGCAATAAGGCACCGTCTCCCAAAACGATTTCAATAACTGTAAGGCTTCATCTATCTTTCCATGTTTAATAAGCACCGACATCTTGGCGATGGTGGTATTGCACATCGCCGTCTTTGAGGTCAGATAATGAGGCAACAAACTTCTGTACAATCCAACTCTTATTTCCTTGTTAGGAATGGCTAGGGTATAGAGTTCCGTTTCTTCATCGTAATCCTTGATGGTGATGTAACCACTCTGATAGAGCAGCGGCATGATGGTGGTCATGGTTTCCGTGGCAGCATCAAAGTCATCCTTTCCGGCTTCCATACTCTCGCCCAGGTTCGCTGGCAGAAAGTTGAAATTGCGCATCATATTAATCAGATAAGTAGGAGTGCCGGAACCAAACCAGTAGGAATCAATCTTCTGCTTGGCAAAGCAGGTTAATAAGCTGAACGGATTATAAACGTCAGGAGAAGGCCATGTGAAATGATAGCCGTCATAATTATCCTTTAACTTAGCTAACGTCTGCTCATACGACAGGTTTAATTTTTCTGCAAGTGCCTCTATGTCATCCCGCATTCCGTTCACCAGTTCATCTTCCGTAATTCCGCAAATGCCGGCATACGGCTCGTCCATACTGATATTGGTGATGTTGTTCAATTCGCTGAAGATGCTGAGCTGAGAGAATTTGGTGATGCCTGTGAGGAATACGAAGCGGAGCAATTTCTCGCATCCTTTTAGCGGACTGTAGAAATTGCGCATGGCGTTGCGAAGTTCTTCCAGTTTTTCATCCTCGTGCACCACATCAAGCAAAGGGGCATCATATTCGTCAATCAGTATTACCACTTGCTTGCCCGTTTCCCTATAGGCAGTCTGGATAAGTGAGATGAGGCGGACGTTGGCATCAACAGCCGGATTCGTAATGCCCCATTTCTGCTCTTGTTCTGCAAGTTGCTGGTCGAAATATCTTTCCAGCTGGGCTATCTCCATGTGTTTGCCCATGCTCATATCGAAATGCAGCACCGGATAGCTTATCCAATCCTTTTCTAGCTTTTCGATGGCGAGTCCTTTGAAAAGATCCTTCTTTCCTTCAAAATAGCTCTGCATGGTAGTTAGCAACAGCGACTTTCCGAAACGGCGTGGACGGCTCAGGAAGAAATAAGTACCATCAGTATGTGCCATACGATATACATATTCCGTCTTGTCAATGTAGAACTTATCCTCTACTCGGATTCGTTCGAAAGTTTGTAATCCTATCGGATATAGTTTTCTTGCCATAATTGCTCGCCTTTCTTTTAAGTGATATTCTCTTTGTTGGCAAAGATACGAATAAATGGTGAAACCACCAAATAATAAACATCTTTTCTTCATTTATGCCCCTTATCTCATTTCCTTATACCTTTTATTTCTTTTCTCTCCTTATTTCTTTTCTCTCCTCCTTTTATCTTCTTTCTTCCTTCTCTTATCTTCTTTCTCCCTCCTTCCAGTATTAATTTTGTGTTAATCTTAGGAAAAGTCTTGTTTAATATAGGATAAAGTTGTATCTTTGCCTAGTAGAAAGTTTCGTTCGGCGACGTTAAATGTGCGTTCAGCGTCGCTGAACCTGCATTCAACGTCGCTGAATGTCGGTTCAACGTCGCCGAACGGAGCTTTTATCTAGGGATAAATACTTTTATCTTTAGGTATGAGAACTATTATGATGAGGAGCAATCATCATTACTCTTGACTGTAATAGCTGTCTCAATATGGAGTGATAACAAACTTAATAAGAAAGGAATCGGTATGGCTAAGTACAAGTTGCAAGAGTTAACTGACATGCGTAATGAAGGCAAGCGTAGAGTTTATCCCAAGATAGTGACCAATCGGACACTATCCAGAAAAGAGTTCATCAAGAGGATGCAGGGCTACCATCGTGGTATTTCGGAAAGTACCACGGAGGCAGTATTGCTAGATGTGGCTGATATGCTGGTAGAAATGCTCTCCATGGGCTACAATGTGAATCTGGAAGGCATCGGTACCTTCTCCCTCTCCCTCGGTTTCGAGGACGATAAGCCTACGGAAATGCAGAGTGCAGATGATAAGATGACGTATCGCAAGGTGGGCGTGAAGGACATCAATTTCAAGGCATCTCCAGAGTTTGTCAAGGAGGTGAAGCGTGAAACCGATCGCGGTCTGGAACGAGATATGGGTGGCGTAAAGGTGATTCGCAAGCAGCTTTATTCCAAGGAAGAGCGCATCGCCCGTGCCCTGGAGGTGATAGAAGCCAATGGTCTCATCACCCTCTCTGATTATGCCTACATCAACAACCTGAGCCGCACCGCCGCCTCCCTGGAGCTGAAGGAAATCACCGCCGACCGAACTTCGCCGATAGGTTCGATGGGCAGTGGCAGCCACAAGGTTTGGGTGAAGAGGAAAGCATAAATGCAACGATAGTATTAAAATAGATGTTTAATTTAAAGTCCAAATAATTATGGAGCAGATTACTATAGATTTTAAGAACGCTTTTGATTGTTCCAAGAAGGAAAAGTCGAAGGTTTGTCGCTCTGGCTATGTACGTTTGGTTCGTTTTATGGATGATAAGAAGCATACTAGACCACAAGTGTATGAGGGCGATTTGTTGGAGGCTATTATGGATGTAAAGAGGGGGAATGTCAAGAACTTCGATACATTGGAGGATATGATGAACTATCTGGAGGCTTAGACATGAGAATAAAATGCCTTGCTGATGGATGCCTTTCCCTTTTCTTAGATTTTGGCCAATTGTTCTTTTGTATAGTACTTGGCTCCTGATACGTATGTCTGTATATAAAAAACTCGTTTCTAGTTCTAATGGAATGTAAACGGTTTTCGTTACAGCAAAGGTGAAAATATTCATTGATAACAAACTTTTTGAAAATAAAAAACGAGAAATGTGAATGCTCTTTTATTTGCTAAATAAGTATAAATAATAAGTGTTTTATGGCTGTTTTTGAAATATATTTTGTACTTTTGTATAGAACTCAAGAAGCACATGTGGCAAATAAGGAATTAAATAGGCTAAAAGTACTACTTGTAGAAAATAGGCGTGCTAACAAATAGCTTATTGAGTAGTGGGGAAAAGACAAAATAGCTATTTAAAAATGGTACGTAAATATTTGTCAGCCCGGCTTGAGATACCTCATTAGAATGACACAACTTTTAGAGGTTGGTGTGAATGAACTTTTGCGAAATGTGGATTTAACTTCAAATTAAAAACAAAATGGCAGAGGAAAAATATACAGTATTGGACTTGTTTTGCGGTTGTGGCGGCTTGTCACTTGGTTTTGAAAAAGCAGGCTATGACGTACTGCTTGGCATTGATATATGGAAAGATGCACTTGAAACATACAAATTCAATCACCATAATAGCAATGTCCTATGCGCAGATATGTCGTCTTTGAAAGGCGTTGAGGTTAGCTCGTTCCTTGATGGAAAAAAAGTTGATGTTATAATCGGTGGTCCACCATGTCAAGGATTTTCGATTGCTGGTAAGCGTGTCGTTGATGATGAAAGAAACAAATTGTACAAAGGCTTTGTACGTATGGTCGCATATTTTAAACCTCGTGCGTTTGTTATGGAAAATGTACCGAACATATTGTCTATTGGTGGGGGAGTGGTTAAGCAATCGATACTTGAAGATTTCCAAGAATTGGGCTATAATGTTGAAACGAAAGTACTTCTTGCTTCAGATTATGGTGTTCCGCAAAATAGACGCCGTGCAGTATTTGTTGGCTTATACAATGGAGTTTTCGACTTTAACATTCCAACAGTAGAACATAAAGTTACTACAGAGGAAGCACTTGGTGATTTGTCGGAGGAGTCTATTGCAGACAAGTCTTCCTATCCTATTGCACCTAGTTGTGATTATCAGCGGTTGATGCGAGCAAACAGCAATGAAGTTTGGAATCATGATATTACACAACATAACGAACAGACCAAACGTATTATTGCAATGGTTCCTGATGGTGGAAACTATAAGGATTTACCCAAAGATTTGCAAGAAACCAGAAAGGTTCATATAGCATGGACTCGTTTGAATAGCCAAAAGCCAAGTATTACCATAGATACTGGGCATAGGCATCATTTCCATTATAAATGGAATAGAGTCCCGACAGTTCGCGAAAGTGCAAGAATTCAATCATTTCCTGATGATTTTATATTCTTGTGCAGTAAGACAAGTCAATATAGGCAAGTAGGTAATGCCGTTCCGCCAATTATGGCACAAGCTATTGCAGAACATTTAAAGAAACAATTATGTCAAATAAAATAAATTACTATCAGATACCTGATAAGTATTGGTTTAGGATTCATTTCGTTAGACCTCGTTTTAAAAGTAACATAGAAAATGTATTGTTGTATATGGCTAATGAGTGCTGTCGTATTCCTCGTTGTTCATGTTCCGAATACAACAAGAGGTATTTTAATGCGATAAAGATGTTTCCTGGAAACATTGGCATGACAAGAAAGACTCTTGACAACTGGCGAACAGAAATACCTGCCCTCTTTGGATTCTATAAAGAGAACAAAGAAACTGACATTACTGAAACGACGCAAATGGCAGTTTTCTTGCATGAAAATCAAGATTTAACACAGTTCTTGCGTCTTTTCTTGTATTCATTCCAATTCCCAGGTGGACACATGAAGGCTGTTGATGTCAAAGACATTATATACAATAACATAAGATTCAAGCCTGCACGTATATTGATTCAGGTCCTGCTGGCTGGTAATTCGATACTTAGCGAACAAGATAGTTCTAAAGAAATGTCTATTTCCGCAGAAGAGGCTACGTATTGTATCTTCAATGATATTCGGGTTACAAGCGGAATAGTTTCTGCTAATGAAATTGCACAAACAATCCTCAACAATAGAAAGAACAAATTGAAGTATTACAATCCAAAGGACAAGAAGATACGTTCATTAACTGGTACTCCACGTACAAAGGGTGATGTCACACGTTACGCAAAGGATATTTTGGATTATATGGAAATAGCCAATTTGTTGATAAAAACAAATGGATATTACTGTCTTAAGGGTAATGAGATGGTAGCAATCCAAAATTTTCGAGATGATAAAACGTGGTTTAAGGGATATGATTCGTTATATGGTAAGAAAGACATCGAAACAGTTGAACTGACAAAAATTGAACAAGAATGGTTTGAATATGTTAATAATTCGATGAGACCTGAATTATTTAAGACAGATGTTAAAGCAATGTTCTGTCAGAAGAATTTTGTAGACGTTGTCTTTGATGATCGTATTAAAGAGGTTGTTGCGTCCGATGATAGGACAATGAAAGATATAGGAAACTTAGGCGAAGCAATGATTTGCGGACATGAGAAAATGCGCCTAAAAATTAATGGCTATGAGGACTTTGTACGACTCGTTCAAATTGTTGATAGTCCGTCTTATCATCCTGGATTTGATATAGATAGCTATGAGGCTGATGGTACGGAAGCCCATAGATACATTGAAGTTAAAACTACGATAAGTAAGAAAAAGATACAAATGTTTGGCTTTCATATGTCTACAAATGAATGGCGTGTTGCAGGAACAATAAAGGAGCATTATTGCATTTATCGCTTAATGCTTAGTGAACAAGATAAGATACTTTACATTCTTAGGAATCCGGTATCTTTGTATAAGGCAGACCAAATAGAGGCTGAACCCCGTAATGGCATGGAAATATCTTTTTCAACAGAATTGTTTAAACCAACAGAATTACTGACATGGAAAGAATAAAGGTTGCATCATTATTTTGCGGATGTGGTGGTATGGATTTAGGAGTTGTTGGCGGATTTTCATATCTTGGAAAAGATTATGGAGAGAATCCGTTTGATATTGTGTTTTCTGTTGATAATGACGAATATTGCACGAAAATATACAATGATAATTTTGTTCACAAATGCATTGTCAAGGATGTCCGTCAGATAGAAATTGACAAAATGCCTGATTTTGATATGTTGATAGGTGGGTTCCCTTGTCAGTCATTTTCTATTTCTGCGCAAAATCCGCCTCGTCTCGGATATAAGGACGAAAGAGGTATGCTGTTTTTTGAGATGGTTAAAATTCTTAAAGAACGTCAACCGCGTTTCTTCATTGCTGAGAATGTCAAGGGGTTATTGTCTGCAAATAAAGGAAAAGCATTCCCAATGATTGTTAAAGAATTTGAAAATGCAGGATATAGAGTGGTTCATAAATTGCTGAATGCTTCAGAATATGGGGTTCCTCAGAAGCGTGAGCGTGTTATAATAGTTGGCTTTAGAGATACTGCCGATATGGTAAAATTTAAGTTTCCGATAAAGGGAAAATGTTCAGAACGAAAAGTGCTTGGTGATGTAATAATAGAAGAAGCTAATCGGGATGAAGGTTTGTTCTTTAGTGAAAAAGCGGTTGCGGGAATGATGGCTGTTCGGGAAAAAATGAACAAGGGACGAGCTATGTCCCTTACCGAGCCATGTAATACAGTAAGTGCCCATTTGGCAAAAGTTAGTCTGAATAGTACAGACCCTGTTTTTATGGTTGGTGACAGATATAGACGTTTCTCTACTCGAGAAGCTGCTCGCATACAGTCTTTTCCGGATACTTTCAAATTAGATTCTGTTTCTCAAATACGTCAATATAAAGCAATAGGAAATGCTGTTCCACCAGTTATGATGTGGCATGTAATTCAGTCTTTAATGAAGGTCTTTACTGTTCATTGTGTTGACTTTAGAGAGGTTAAAGCAGAATATCCTAAATGTATCGTTGATAATGCCGATATGGGAAACAATGATGGTAATGTGCTTATTGATTATACAAAACATCTTCTTATAAGTTTGGTCAAAGCTGATAATATAGAGCAATATCTTGACCGCTCTGCAAAAGTATATTATACAGGGAAAAAATTTCCTTCAACAGTGGCGCTTAATAAACTCTATTATTTCATGCCATATATGAAGCGGAAGGGAGTCAGAGACCTATACTTGATAAATATTGCACGTGTTGGAACAAAAAAGGAAGTACATCCAGAATGTGATGACAATGATTTCCGTCTTGTCTTTGAAATTCAGTTTGTTAAGCAAATGTTTGATGACTATCAACCTGTACATCTTGATATTTGGCAAGCATTCACTGATACAACGGTTGGAGAATTATTATCAAATATTAATTATAATTAAATCATAGATTATGAAGTTGAAAAGAAACTATAATATTTTTATTCCAAGGAATATCAAATTTCTACGTAATCTTAAGAAAGATGTAGAACGTCTTCCTCTAAAAATATGGGAATATGAAGATATAGAAAATCCCAATTATCATCAAAAGAGAAAGATGCTAATAGGTACAGTTATGCATATAGATAATAAAATATTGAGCTATGTCAACTCCAAATATGGAAATAATGAGTTATGGAATGAATTTCAGAGTTACTCACTTTTTCCTCAAAATGGCATTCTCTATGAACCTTTTCATGAAGAAAATAATAGAATATGGGAAAAAGGAAGACGCTCATACTTGTATTTTATGGATAAATTAATTGATTATGCTGAGTCCGAAGAATTATTCAATTCCTTTGAATGGCGTAAGGAGCAGATGAGATGGTGTGTGCTTATTATATTCGCTATAGTCCTGACGTTTCTGCTATTCTTTACAGATATCCAAATAGCTGCAATATCAATTAATGGCATTGGGCTTAAAATTAAAATATTGCTTATTCTATCTATTTTAATGGTTACGGCAAATCTTTTATGGTGTAAGAATTGGAGAGAAATATTACCTATTTCAACATCATTGATAATTGCATTAATAGGATTGCTAATTTGAATAAAGACAAGATGTTTATCTCAGCTGTATGATTAAAAAATTATATGAAGAATATAATATAGAACAATAAATGAAAGAATGAGATATGAGTAAAATAGAAGAATTCTATCAATTTAGAGAAAAGTTTGCAGACATGGTACCTGAAGAACTTTGGAAGGTTAAGGAGGTGACTCTTTTGCAAGATGAGCTGGCAACTGTCCTCAAAGAATCTGTGGCTCAAGTGCTCTCGGAAGTGCGTAGTCCTATCAGAGTAACAATCGATTATGAACCTAAAGGTGATATTGCCGTGAAGGTGTCCCTAAAAGATACTGATGGTACATCTGAGGTTGTAGAAACTCCAGCTTTTGTAGGTGAGCAACCTGCTGCTCAATCGGCAAGCAAGCCCTTTAGCCAGCGTTCCGAAAGTATTGGCTTTACTGTGAGCTTTCCGGATGGTACAGTAGTTCAGCGTAAGAATGCCAAGGAGACTATGATTGCTACATTAAAAGTAATAGGATTGCATAAAGCTGCCGCTTTCCGTGGTAGATTGTTTAAAGGTTTCCCATTGGTGGGGCGTAATCGTAGAGCTGATGTAGATTTCAGATGTCAGGAATTGGTAGATGGTTGGTATATTTACATCAATATGTCGAATGATACCAAAATAGAAATGCTTCGTCAGATATCTGATGAGATGAGATTAGGCTTGGTTATCAAGGATGAAACAGGTAGCGATGTTACGTTTTCTGCCGATAGTTCATTACGTGCTGGTAATAAACAACCAGCCAAAAGAACCTTGTATAAGCTGAATGGTGATGGTCCGTATAGTAAGCGAGAACTGGTTCTGCTTGCTGTTACACAATATGTGATGGAGCATGCCGATTTGAACTATGATCAGCTGGAGCGGGTTTTCCCAAAGAACTTGCAGGGGAGTTATGGGGTTATTCGTCCAATGAGTTGGATAGAAGAAAAGGCAAGTGTCGGTTTTGATCACAATAACCGTTATTATACTGATTCAAAAGACATCCTGACTTCTGCCGATGGTATCAAGTTTGCCGTCTGCAAAGAGTGGGGTGATAATTTTATTAATTTCTCACATCAAGTAGAAAATCTTGGATGGGAAATAAGTGAAGGATAAAAAGAAATTCGGGATGCTTTCGTTATGGAGGCATCCCGAAGTGTTATATAAAGCTTTTGCCCTTTCGCTCAAAGCTTGCTCAATTAGAGTAAAACAGGGCGCATTGCAGATTGCTAGTGTACCCAGGGTGTTGCCCTGGGCTAAGAGCTTTTGGGCCTTCAGCCCGTTCTTGAACCACCTGCGGACGACATAGTATCCTTTAAATTCTGTTTTCTTTGAATAAATTGCTGATTTTTGAAAGAAATTGCGTAATTTTGCAACCGAAAAGAAATAATATTCAGTTTTTAATAGACAAATGGTAGATACATTACAAAACTTTTTAGTTCAGGTTAGCGATTTTCTCTGGTCGTATATCATCATCACCGTGTTGATATGCTGTGCCCTGTTTTTCACTTGGCGTACTAGGTTTGTACAGTTTCGACTCATCAAGGAGATGGTCAGGCTGATGTTGAATCCCGACAAGATTCAACCGGAGGAGATAGGCCATGATGAGCTGTCGATGGAGGTAAAGGTGGATGGCGAGATGAAGCATATCTCTTCCTTCCAGGCTTTCGTGGTGGCATTGGCCAGCCGTATCGGTACGGGTAATCTTGCAGGCGTAGCTACTGCAATCAGCATCGGTGGACCGGGAGCCGTGTTCTGGATGTGGGTGCTGGCTTTACTGGGTTCAGCATCGGCTTTCATCGAATCAACTCTTGCCCAACTTTATAAGCGTAAGGGCAAGACATCCTTCTTTGGTGGACCTGCCTATTATATGAAGTATGGATTGGGAAAGGGATGGATGGGTATTCTCTTTGCCGTCCTGATGATCATCACCTTTGGCTTTGCCTATAATTCTGTTCAGAGCAATACCATCTGTCTGGCTTGGCAGAAAGCGTTTGGTATCGAACCAGCTACCATGGGAATTGTGCTTACTGCGCTTACACTTCTCATCATCTTCGGTGGTATCCAGCGAGTGGCTAAGTTCTCTTCTACCGTGGTTCCTGTGATGGCTGTCGTCTATCTTCTGATAGCTGTAGGAGTAGTGGTTTGGAATATTGCCAGTCTGCCTAAAGTGTTGCTTGCCATTGTGGAGAATGCCTTCGGATTCAATCAGGCTGCCGGCGGAGTGCTGGGTGTTACGGTGATACAGGGCATCAAGCGAGGTTTGTTCAGTAACGAGGCTGGTGAGGGTAGTGCACCTAATGCAGCAGCTGTGGCTACGGTAAGCCATCCGGTTAAGCAAGGTTTGATTCAGGCTTTGGGTGTTTTTACAGATACCTTGGTGGTATGTTCCTGCACCGCCTTCATCATCCTTGTGAGTGGGGTAGATGTTACCGCATCCAATGGTATCCAGCTGACACAGGATGCCTTGACCCACGAAATCGGAAGTATCGGCAATCCATTTGTGGCTGTGATGATCTGGCTCTTTGCCTTTAGTAGCATCATCGGCAACTATTATTATGGCGAGACCAATGTGAGATATATCAGGGATTCCAAGTTGGGCGTATTTATCTATCGCCTTGCTGTGGCAGCGATGGTGATGGTAGGAGCTGTGGTATCGCTGGATTTCGCATGGAGCTTTGCCGATATCACGATGGCTCTTCTCACGCTCTGTAATCTGGTGGCTATTGTTCTGCTTTCCCGCCAAGCCGTCTTCCTGCTGCAAGATTATCGTCAGCAGAAAAAGGAAGGAAAGAATCCTGTATTCAGCAAGGATAAGATGCCTGAGATTGCTGATAAGCTGGAGGCATGGTAATATACGGCTTTTATCTGAATGATGCAAGAAAAAAGGAAAAAGCTTTGAAAATAAGATTATTTTCAAAGCTTTTTCCTTTTTCTGTACGTATTTTAAAGTAAAGTATAGTTATAACATTGTCAAATGGTGGTATAACATATAGCTGTCATTGAAATCAGATCTGCTACCACCTGCGGACAACATAGTATCTTGTAGGGAATGCCAGGCTTACAATCAGGGCAAAAATCAGTACAGCAACAATTCCCACAATAATATAGGCTATTACAACACAAATCAGATATATTGCCACTATACTGAGGAAAGAATAGAGCATCATCCAGCTTGCTGCCTTCTTGCCATATTGTTCCTTGTCTTTCTTATATCTGTACCAAAGACACAGAACGGGGGTTGCTATGGTAAGTGCTACACCTGTCAGCGATAGGAAGATCTGCGAAGTGCTGTCCTGTTCTACCAGCGTTGCCAGATATCCAAATAATATGGTAATCACTACAGTTGCTAGTGCCGCCAGTACGGGAACGAGGAGCAACTTGTTGAATCGTTTGTAAGGTATCACTTCCGTGCCACATTTCCCATTCATCCATTTTGCCAATTTCTGGTATCTGAAAACATAAAAGAAAGTGAACACAATGGCGATAAGACCGAGGGCGCCTCCAACAAGTGACAGGAGCAGCAACGCTATGCTCATTAATACTCCAGTTTCTTCCTTTTCGGCGCTTTGCTGAGTTCCTGCTGGTGCTTGCATATCCTCTTTCTTGGCATCTGCGTTAGAGGCTTGTTTCCCTTTCTGTTGGGCAACGGCAGTCAGTTCCGTCTTTTCATTCTTGGCGTCTTCCTTGACATCCTGCTGTGTGGCAGCTGCAGGCATTTCTTCTTCTACATCAACATCAGAATCCGGTTCCGGCTCAAATCGTTGGCAGCAGTAAGATGCCACATAAGCCGTTTTGCCCTTGTAGAGGAATCTGATCATGTCGCCATCCATACTTTCCTCCTCAAAAGTATCACCCTGATGCATCATGCCCAACTTCGTAAGATAATTAGGCGAATCCCACACCGTCAGGTCGGCATCTTTCACCTCCCACATATCGCCTTTCTCAGCAAAGCCAGCCATCGAAAGCAATGCGAAGGCGAATACTAACAATAGTTTCACGTATTTCATAAGCCTTGCTCCCTTTCTTCCATTTTCTTCATTTCCTGTTTCTCCTTTGCCTTGTCCCATGCAAAAGAGAATAACTTGCCAAAGAGGCGCAGCACACGCATGGCTATCCATTTGATAACACGCACGATATCCCACAAGATTTCTTCACCAATATTACGCATAATCCTTAAAATTTAAGTTAGACATTTATTATTTGATTATTTACTACTACATTTCGCCGTTTACTTAGGGATGCTAAGTATAACAAGAGAATGACTGAATGCAAAGATAGCGACAATTACCATACAAAGCTTCAAACGACAGTAAAAAAAGGATATTTATATTCATTTCTACGGATTACCATCGTATGCAGCCTATGGTTTTCCGTAGGTAAAGGGACGTATGAACGGAAAAACAACAGCCGCCACCTTTTTTAACAATAGAAAAAATGTCTCTTCCGATTATTTTTCATATCTTTGCACGGACAATCGTTTATGATAGTAATTGCAAATAACGTAAATATAATAGCAAATGAAGCAAACAATACATCACAGGCAACAAGCCATATTCACATATATTTTCCTTCTGTTATCATCCATCGCTTTCCTTGCCGCTTGTCAACGAGACAGCAGCAAAGACGAGAAGCGGGCATATTCCTTGTTTCTGGAAGCCGTCAACTATAATGCTGATGGTGATAAGAAACAGGCCATCCTTCTGATAGACAGCGCACTCAATATGAATTGTGCCGACACTACTCGCAGTTGGCTTACCAGCGAGAAGATGACCGCATATACAGATCTTGGAAAGATGAGAGAAGCCATAGAAATCGGAAAGAAAGGCATCCCGTTTGCTGAGAAGATTGAAGATTACGATGGCATGCTTGCCATGTGTGGAGCAATGGGCATCTGCTATCGCAGAATCGGAGAACTGGATTCCTCGCTCATCTATTATAAGAAGGGTATCCAGAAAGCCATCAAAAGTGAAAATGCGGAATATGAGATTTATCTCTACAATTGTATCTCCGTGCTTTTCAACGAACAGAAGAGATTCAGGGAAGCCATAGAGTACTCCGACAAGGCAGAATCTAAAGCCATGGCTAGCAACGATACCATCGAACGACTGTCTGCCCATGCCAATAAAGGTGCTATCCTGATGCGACAGGGAAATTACCGGAAAAGCGTCAACAGCCTAACTCCATTGTGGAACATGGTAAAGCAGGCCAATTATAATGTGCTGACCCTCAAATATCTTTCTCCGTTGCTCAAGTCGTACTTGCAACTGGGTAAGGCCGATTCCGTTGCCTTCTATCTCACATACGCCAATGAAGCCTGCCGTAATCTGGCACCTACGAGCAATGGGGTGCTAGGCATATTGGAAATCAAGGCCGACTTGCTGGGGCAACAGAAGAAATACGCTGAGCAATGGCTACTTCTGGACAGCATCGGCAGGTTGGCGGGTACCAATCTGACGATGCCTAAAGACAAGCTTCTCGCCACACAGGCCAGATGCCTCAACAATATGGGTAAATACACTCAGGCATACCAGGCAATGCAAAAGGCATACATGAAAAGTGACTCCCTCAAGCAGAGTGACATCGACAAGCAGTTGAGTGAGTTCAACATCAAGTACAAGACCTTGGAGAAAGAAATGCTGATAGAAAAGATGAACCACGAACAGAGCTTGCTCTATATCCGTATCTTATGGCTCATCCTGGCACTCATCATATTGTTGATAGCCATTCTTGTCATCCTATACCGCAGAAAACTCGACAGGCAGAGAGCCGAATTGTCGGAAAAGACATCCTATATCAATGGTGTGGAGAATGAGCGCAAGCGTCTGGCCAAGGAATTGCATGATGGAATATGCAACGATATTCTGGCGGTGAATATCATGATGCAGACCAATAAGGAGGAAGCAGAAAGATTGCTTAAAAACGTGGGACATGATGTACGCCGTCTTTCACATGAGCTGATATCACCTAGGTTTGACAACACTTCGCTTGCGGAGCTGATAGAAAGCTTCTGTCAATCGGTAACAGCCGAAAACGGAACCATCGTCAAGCCATTCATCAGTACCTCTTTCAATGCGCAGAATCTCCCGGACGGCAAGGCGATAGAAATCTACCGCATCATCCAGGAATGCGTATCCAATGCCATCAAATATGGATACAGCAAGATGATAAGCGTCACGCTGGATATCTGTGGAAAGCAGGGGAGCATATCCATCATCAACGATCTGTCACCACTTCACCCTATCAGCCAGGACAAGCCAGGAATCGGCAAAGATACCCTGAAGATGAGAGCTGATGCTCTGCAGGCAGAACTCGATATAAGAAATGATGGAGAAGAGTATCTGGTAGAACTCAAGTTTCAACTATAATCTGCGAGCAAAGGCTTGCGAAAAATTACGCTTAAAAATGTATCATCATGGAAAAGAGCAAAAGCATCCTTATTGTAGATGACCATCCTGTCGTCTTGGTTGGTTTGAGGGCACTCATCCTGCAAGATGGTGTCTATAAAAATGTACAGACCGCCTCTAGCCTCCTATCTGCCAGGGATATCATCAACAGGGAGAATATCGATACCGCTATCATCGACTTGGAACTGAGTAATGAGAATGGTCTGCTGCTTGTCAAGCTGCTTCACCATAAGCATCCCAAGACCAAGATCATTGTCTATACGATGCACGAAGAAATCTGGACGATACGTCAGCTGATGGACGAGGATGTAGATGCCATAGTTTTGAAAGGTGATGACCCGCAGGAACTTCTTACTGCTCTGCACAGGATAGAAGAAGGAAAGGGGTATTATAGTCAACAGTTTTTCAGACTGATCAATCAGCAGAATGTCGAGCAAGTCAATCTCTCTAATAGAGAACTCGAAGTCTTGGAGCACATAGCCGAGGGACATTCGACCAATGCCATCGCCCGGGAGTTGAACATCAGCAACAATACCGTAGAATTTCACCGCCACAACTTGATGAGCAAACTGCAAGCAAGCAATGTGGCAAATATGGTGAAAAAGGCGATGCAGATGGGGTTGGCGTTCATCAAGCATTGAAAACTATCTTATTTTTCAAATAAAAAGATTAATGAGCAAACTGATGACTTTTCCTCGTACAAGTATTAAAACTTCTAATTTTAACAAAAATATAGCGCATAATTAGTTGGGGATTCATAAAAAATAGGTAATTTTGCAACCGGCAATTGAATACAAAGTTAATATTAAAAATAAAGAACTATGATTAGATTAAATGTATTTTTTGAGAAAAAGGAGGAGGTAAAGGTTGAGGAAATCAACGCTTTGTGTAAGGAGCTGGTAGAGAAGTCCTTGAAGGACAATGGCAATATTGCCTACGACTATTTCACCAGTGGAACTCGCAATGGTGTGATGATGATCTGCGAGACATGGGAGAACGAGGAGGTTCTGAAAGCTCACATGGCTTCTGAGCATTTCACTACATTGGTTCCAAAGATTGAAGCTCTTACCAAGAATGGCTTGAAACTGGAGCAGTTCACTTTCTAATTTTTTTTCAGACATCAGTCCCTGATAATACATTTTCTTCTTCATCATCGGCTGATGTTCTGCATTATATATTTCTACATAATATATAAAAGGTCTATTTTTATCTTACTGGCGTATGGAAAAGAAAATACCTGTCATTCTTCTGAACTTTACTGGCGTATATAACTTAGAGGCATTTGCCTCAAACAAGAATATCATCCACGTGGATTGCCAGGACATGAAGGGGGTGGATTGCTATTGTGATGAAGAAGGCAGGGAAGAACTGCATCGCCGGCTTGCTCCTTTTCCTGCCAAGGCAATTCATTTCATAGACTCCGGTGATTTTCATTATCTCACAGAATATTGGGTATCCAGACTCCAGGAACCTTTTTCCCTGATCGTTTTCGATCATCATCCTGATATGCAACAACCGGAATGGGAGGGCGTAGTATCATGTGGCGGCTGGGTGAAAGATGTGTTGGAGAAGAACCCGCTTGTCAGACATATTATTATTGTTGGGGCATCGGATGAGTTGATTGCTCAAGTGCCTATTCATCTGAGAGAAAAGGTCTTGTTCTATAGTCAGGCTGAAATGAATCACCATCAGGCATGGCCCTCCAAGGCTGGTAAGCTTATACACGAGCCTGTCTATATTTCCATCGATAAGGATGTCTTAAGAATGCAGGATGCCATCACGGATTGGAGCAACGGCAACATGACGCTTATGCAGCTACAAGCCGTGCTTCGTATTATCTATGCCCATGAGAATGTGATTGGCATAGATATTACCGGAGAGTGTTCTGCTACTCTTGATTATTTTACTGAAGTTGAAGATGCTGCGATAAACAACAAGACTAATGTTGAACTGATGCAGATGATCTTGGCCAAAAGTTAGATTACTTCTGTGAGCTTACCCGTCTGGGAATCGATGATATAACCATGCAGATTGACATCCTTTGGTACAAGAGGGTGAGTACGGATGGTATTAATCGTATTTCTTACAGAATCCTCTGTGTCGTGGAATCCCTCCAGCCAATGGTCTAGGTCGATGCCGCAAAGTCCGATGGTGTCGATGACATCCTGATGGATGCCGCGCTTGAGCATCAATTCCTTCATCTGCTGGCCGTTCATGTGGCAGGCACCGCAGTTGGAGTGGGCGATGACCATGATTTCCTCTACACCCAGTTCGTAAATGGCAACCAGAAGGCTGCGCATGGCTGAGTCGAATGGACTGATAACCAGTCCGCCGGCATTCTTGATGAGCTTGGCATCTCCATTCTTCAATCCCAATGCCGCCGGCAGAAGCTCTGTCAGGCGGGTATCCATACAGGAAAGGATGGCAAGTTTCTTGTCTGGATATTTGCTCGTAAGATATTTCTCGTAGCCCTTGTTGGCTACGAATTCCTCGTTATACTTGATAATTTCCTCTATGATCATAGTTGTGCAAATGAAATGTGAAACGAATTTTTCCTATTTCTCAGGGGTAGGCTTGAGATAAGCCATGAACTTCTCCGGCTGATAGTTGAGAACCAGCTCGTCAGGGAACTCTGCTTTCTCTACTAGCGGCATGATGTTGCTGTAGTCGGCAATCATGGTAGAGAAGTGGGCATCACTTCCAAAGATGACAGGGGTCTCGTACTTCTTGGCAAGTTCCAGCAGTTCCAGGTTATTGGGAGCTGCCACCGTCTTGTGGCGGATGGGAGCCATGGAGTGATTGTTGATTTCGAGCAAGGTATGCGTCTCCTTGGAAACCTTCATCAGAGCCTCTAAATCCAGTTCAGCCGTTCCATCTCCAGGATGGGAGATAATCTGCACGAATGGATTGCGCATGGCGTTGATGACTCCCTGCGTGTTCTCTTCCCTGGTTCCTCCCTGCCAGCAAAGGCTATGAATGCCGGCGATTCGGATATCAAGTATGCGCCAGTAATCCTCATCGAGGTCAATATCGCCCTGGGTATTGAGGATGTTGAGTTCTGCCCCCAGCATCAGCTTGATTCCGTAGAGCTGACGGGGAACGCAATGCAGGTTTCTGAAATAGATGGGATCACAGGTGCCCGGGATATGTGGTCCGTGCTCTGTGATTCCCAATATTTCCAAACCCTTTTCTTTTGCAGCCAAGGTCATTTCCTGCAAACTGCTGAAGGCATGACCCGATGCTATGGTATGTGTATGAACGTCTAATAATGTTTTCATACTGCAAAGGTACGGATATTTAGCGAATTAGTTTATTTCTCCATGATTAAAAAACATTTTTTTTTCTTCGAAAATAGATGTTTTCTCACTTTTTACGCCTCCTCCTTCTTCGTTTTAGGAAGTACGAGGTTGAGAATCACGCCGATGACGGCAGAGAGACCGATGCCGGAAATGGCGAAGGAACCGGAGGAGAGGACGGCACCACCCAAGCCCATCGTCAGCATCACCGAGATGATGATGACATTGCGGGTTTCATTCATATCTACCTTGTTCTGCATCAGATTCTGAACACCCACACTGGCGATGGTGCCGAAAAGAAGCAGCATGATGCCACCTAATACCGCTTGAGGTATGCTCTGCAGCAAGGCACTCAATTTGCCCACGATAGAGAAACAGATGGCGGTGGCTGCGGATATGCGAATCACGGCAGGACTTGTGACCTTGGTGATAGACATCGCTCCCGTTACTTCAGAATAGGTAGTCTCAGGAGGACCACCCAGGAAGGCGGAACAGAGACACGCCACTCCATCGCCCAACATCGTGCGATGCAATCCCGGATCTGCCACGAAATCCTTCTTCGCCACGGCACTCACCACATACACGTCGCCGATATGTTCCAGCACCGGTGCTATCGCCACGGGTAGCATATAGAGAAATGGCGCCCAGGAGAAATAGGTGATGGTATCGAAGCTTACCGGACAGGAGAACCACGAAGCCGCTGCTACATCCGAGAAATCTACCTCGCCCATGCAGATGGCGATGACGTAACCCACGATAACGCCCGAAATGATAGGCACCAGCTTCATCAGTCCCTTGCAGAAGGTAAGTACCAGGATGGCGGTGATAAGCGATGCGAAGGCGAGAACCCAGTTGGTCTTAGCCATATTCACAGCGCTGCCCGAAAGGGAAAGACCGATAAGGATGATGGCGGGTCCGATGACTACCGGAGGGAAAATCCTATCCAGTAGTTTCTTGCCCTGCCATTTTACTAGGGCGCTCATGATGAAATACACCAGGGAGACGCTGGTAAGTCCGGCGATGGTTCCCGGAAGTCCCCACTGCTTGGTGGCAGCGATGATAGGAGCGATGAAGGCGAAGGAACTGCCCAGGAAGATAGGCACCTTGCCCTTGGTGATGAAGTGAAAGAGAAAGGTTCCCACACCTGCGGTGAAGAGAGCCGTTGCCGGATCGATGCCTATCAGGAGAGGCACCAGAACCGTTGCACCGAAAGCCACAAATAGGAATTGTACTCCCACAAGGGTTTTCTTGGTCATAGAAAGTTGTTCTGTATTCATTATTATTGTTATATGAAAATGATTCTTGTTTCTGTTTATAGCTTGCTAAATCTTTGCAAAAATACGAATAAAGTTTGAAAATACCAAGAATCTCTTTCTTTTATTTCGCAAATCCTTTCTTTTTCTTCATTCTCTTTCCCACGAAGTTCCAGGAAGGCATCTTCTTCAGGGTACTTCTCACGGGCTGTACATCCCAGAGCAGGAAGATAATCAGCACGGCAATGCCGATGAGACAGGTGACGCCATAGAGATTCCGGATGCTGAGCATCAGAAGATTGGTGGCATCGTAGGGCAAGCCGCGCGACATGTTGTCTGCCATCTGATAACGGAGCCCGAAACTGTACAGACCTGAACACATCGCTGACATCGGACCGTTGCGGATGATGCCTGCCATCGTCAATCCCATGAAGAAGTGCTGGAACGGCATCAGTTCTTCCAGATACACGGTGAGCATGCAGAAGAAGATGGCGTTGCCGAAGCTCCGTAGGAAGCAAGGCAGATAGAGTGCCTCGATGTTGAGACCCGGATCGATGAGGAAATACATCATCACGGGATAACATACCATCGTTGCCACACCTATCGTGAGCAGACGGGTGTATTTCTGACAGAGCACCTTGCACCAGAAGAGACAGAAGAGGCAACCGGCGATGGCACCTGTCCATTCCACAAAGTTGAGCACATTGGTGGTGATGTTGCCGAAATGCAGCACGCCACCCGTAAAGGCGGTTTGCAACACTTTAGGCGTACTGCCCATAAACTCTACGAATGCAAAAAGGATAAGCAGCGGGATGAGTCGCTTATACTTCCATGCCGCCGGAGCGATGTAAGGGTGACGGATGTGGAGCATTCGCTGGATGCAGAAATATCCGGTAAGGATAAAGAGCAAAACATCCATCTGCATAATCTTCGAATCAAGCCAGTTGTAGTGCTCGCCATAGGTGAAGAAGAAGATGAACTCCAGCATCCATGCCGACCACAGGATGCAGCCCAGATAGTCGAGACTGATGAAGGGCATGTGTTTCATGAAGCGGAAGTCGTGGGTGGTGACATACACGATGAATGCCACCAGGAGCAGGGCTCCCGTCATCGCCCAGTTGATGATGCGCCAATCCTGATAGATATAAATCAGGTGTTCGGTGACCCAGGGTGAGAGGAACATGTTTCCCAGAACGATGCAGTAGAGCAGGGGGAAGAAGATGGTGAAATCGCGCTTGGAGGTCATCCACAACTGGATGGTGCTCATACATTCGAAGGTTCCGCAGAGCTTGAAGAAACCTGCGATGTAAGCGAGGATGCACATCAGGGGCACCGAGTCGGTCCACATGATGAGGAAATTACAAGCTGCCACTACCAGTGCCGCATTCAGCAGGAGCTGGCGGTTGGTAAAGTGGAACTTCATCTTGAAGAGGAAGGGGAATGGCATCGCCACGCCCACCACGTTGAACATGATGATCATGAGCACGTCTTCTCTCATCAAACTGTACTCGCCCATCACCTGGCTCATGGCTCCTCCATAGATTCCGCCCGACATCAGGAAGATGAAGGCGAAGAGGAGATAAATCCATGGCTGTAACCGGCGAGGAATATATCCATTGAACGATGGAACCCGGAAGGGTCCCTGAAGCATTGGAGGTCCTGGCATTTTTTATAATTAATAATTTATAGTTTATAGAACATTCTATTTGATGCGAACCTTGGTTTCTACGTTTAGTCCGGCACGGAGCAGGGCTATCTGTTTCGGGTCATTGTCCTTGGTAAGGGCGATGCGCACAGGCACACGCTGCTCTACCTTTACGAAGTTGCCGGTGGCATTATCCACAGGAATCATGGAATAGGCATTGCCGGCTGCGGCAGAAAGGGCTTCTACCTTGCCATGGAATACTACATCCGGGATGGCATCGGCGGTAAAATCTACAGTCTTGCCCACGGTGATGCCGTCCATCTGAGTCTCACGATAGTTGGCTACCACCCAAACATCATTGTCATCCACGATGCGGGCGAGCATCTGACCAGGCTGCACCAGCTGTCCCTCGTGAATATCCTTTCTTCCCATCACGCCATCGCAGGTTGCCACGATTACGGTATAGGAAAGATTCAGGCGAGCCAGATTGAGTTGTGCCTCTGCCACGCTCTCTCCGGCACGGGAACCGCCAAGCTGCTGGGTCTGCACATTGCGGACAGAAGCTGCACTTGCCTTGCGGCTGCTTGCCTGCTCATAACGTGCCTTGGCTCCCAGATAGCGGGCATAGGCGTTGTCGTATTGCTGACGGGTTACCGCATCCTTCTTCATCAGGGCTGCAAAGCGGTCGAAGTCCTGCTTGGCATTCATCATATCCACACGAGCCTCCTCGATGCCGGCAGCCGCTGTCTGCACATTGGTATTGGTGGTGCCCATGCTGGCAGTAACTACCGAAGAACTTGACTTGGATCCACGCAAGCCTGCCTCTGCCTGAGCTACATGCAGACGGAACTCTGCATCCTCGATGATAACAAGGGTATCGCCCTTCTTTACGTGCTGATAATCGTTGAAACGAATCTCCTTGATGAATCCCGGTACACGGGTATTGATAGGGGTGATATGGCGGTTTACCTGTGCATCATCTGTGTAAGCCACATCGCTGCCATGATAGAAATGACTGAAGCACCAGCCGATAGCTCCCAGAAAAAGGAGGATAATCACTACATTATATATTCTCTTGATAATCTTCTTGCTCATAATCTCTTGATAATAGTTTTCGATAAAAACTCTTAATTCTGTTTTTAAAATTAAATTTCTCCTGCCGCGTTTTTTATTAAATTTCTCCAGCCACGTACTTCATGCGATAGTAGGCATAGACGATGTTGATGCGGGCATCCACCTCACTAAGCTCGGCATTGAGCTTGAGGTTGGAGGCATCTACCATATCTGTAACCAAAGCGAGTTGACTGAGATAGCGGGCATTCATCACATCGTAGTTCTGCTGTGCCAGTTCCACGCTCTTTCGCTGCGTTTCCAGTTCTACGTAGGTTTGCTGATACTGCACGTAGGCAGCCTGCACATTATTGTTGAGCTGCTCTGCCTGAACGGCGTGTGCCTCTTTAGCCTGTCGGGTCTCTACGGCTGCCTGCTTGATGCGCTTGTTGCTCTTGAAGAGAGAGCTGAGACTGTATTTCACGCCTACACCCACATACCAGACGTTGAGGTTCTTATCAACAGGAGGCAATTCGAAGAGGATAGGTCCATCGAAGTTATCTGCGGCAACGAAAGCCACTTTTGGCAGAAGATCGCTCTTGGCTATCTTCTCTTTCTGTTCGGCGATGCGGATGGCGTTACTGCTCTGCTCCAGGAGTGGGGAATTTAGGGCGCCTGCCGTCTGCCAGTAAGCCTCGCCCTCCTTGCCGTAGGTCTTGTCGGCGATAGTGGCATCGGGGATAATCTGAATCTCCTGGCTTGTCTGGTTCATCTGGCTTCCTTCATTCTTTTGGCTTCCCTGGTTCATTCCTAGGGTATTGCAAAGCTGATGGTTCAGGATGCTTCGGTTGTTTCGGAGCGCCGTAAGACCGAGTTTGAGACTTTCCATTTGGAGTTCGTATCGGGTGATGTCGTTCTTCAGCGCCATTCCGTGCGTCTGTTTCTCCTTGATGTCGTCGATGAGCTGGCGGGTCAACTCGATGTTCTTTTCATACACCTTGATGCGGTTGTCTATCTTATAGAGGTCGAGATATTGACCGAGTGCGATGAAGCGAATCTGTTGACGGGTGAGTTTTACGCCTACTTCTGCCTGCTGCTTTCCGAGTTCGGCGAGTTTGATACCTGCGTTGATGGCTCCACCGGCGTAAATCACCTGCTGTGCCTGGAAGGCGAAGTTGTTGCCGAAATGTGGGGATTTCAGACCATGAACGTTGCTGAAGTTACGGTCGGTAATCAGTGCATTGCCGATGTAGCTGAATGAGAGGGAAGCATCAAGGTCGGGCAGTTTCTTGCTTTTGGCCGATTCGATGCCGAGATGGGCTGCTTCTACTCCTGATAATGAAGTACGAAGGCTTTTGCTGTTATCCTCCACCTTCTGGAAGAGCTGGCTGATGGTCATATTTTCTTTCTTGCTGACGGGCAAGGAAGCAGCCGCTCCTACGGTGGTTTGTGATTGAGCCGAAGCCCAATGGGTTCCTCCTGCAAGCAGAAGGCTTACAAATAAGATGTTCTTAATCATTGATCATTTCTTTTTGAATTTCGGGTGCAAAGGTACGGAGTTTTGAGCGAACAATCGCTTTAAATATTTCGCAGTGGATGGACGATTTGGGAATAATAGTTCTTTTATATCACATATTTTGTGTAATTTTGCAACTGAAATAGGAATAAAGAGATATAATAACTCTATATATAATAAGGTGTAGATGGAATTATCAGAATTAAGCAGTCAGCAGGAAGCAAGCCTTTTCCGCTCTTGTTTGGAGGAATGGCAGGAGGGTCCGCAAGTTTTGACTTACGGAGCAATATTGATTTGCCGGAAAGGAAAGGCGATGCTGAATGTGAATTATAAGGATTGGGAACTTTGTGAGGGGGCGGTGATTACGCTCTTTCCGAATGATGTAGTGGAATTGAAGGTTGACGGGGATTTCAAATCCCCTGAAACTGAAAACGGGGATTGCAAATCCCCTCAAACAGCGAACAGTTTCCAGGCCGAAATCCTGAAATATAATCCTTCTCTGCTTCGTGAAGCTAGTTTGCAGCTGGAGCGGACAGTATATTCTTCCTTGCGTGAAGATCGTTGCCGGCAGGATACCCCCGTGGTGACAAACATCATCAATGGGATGTTTGGTTTATTGAAGGTATATTTCGACCAGTCGGAATGTACCTGCATCTCGCAGTTGGTATTATGCCAGTTGAAGGCATTCTTCATCGGTTTTCATGAGTATCTTCAGCGCAATCCGCAATACCGTCCCGATGAAGTGAAGTCGTATCGCGTAAGAGAACTGTTCAATCGGTTTATGATGCTGCTGGAGAAGGATTACAAGATTTCAAGAGATGTGAACTATTATGCCGAACAGATGAATATCTCCTCGAAATATCTGACCAACATCGTGAGCCTGGTGACGGGGCATACCCCCAAGACCATCATCGACCAATATGTGATTCTGCAACTCAAGATGCATCTTAAGCGGACTACGCAAAGCATCAAGGAGATGGCCTGGGAGTTTCATTTCGCCGACGTCAGTTTCTTCTGCCGATATTTCAAGAAGCATACAGGTCTGACACCGCAGCAGATAAGGTCGTAATCACAACCTTCAGTTTTTCTCTGATCTCGGCTTCTTCTATCTCGCCGATGTATTCAGGTGACAGCGCCTTGAGTTCTTCGAGGCATCCCATCTGCATCATCGTGGCGATAGGGAGGAGCTTATGTGCCGCCTTTCCTATGCGGTCGGTAGATAAGGATTCTTCTTCTACGGCTTCTTTCAGATTCGTGAGATGAGCGGCAAGTTCCTGCTTCACGGTATCAAGAATCTCCTTCGCCGCTTCTTCGTCGCCTCCGGCAAAAGCAAGAAGAGCATCCAGCTGAGGATTGGATTTCTGCTGGGATGATAAAACTGGCTGGAGTGATGAATCAGGCTGGGATGGAGTTCCTGACTGGGCATCCTGTTGAGGCTGGGACTCTATTCCCAAGATATCAGACAGTTTCTCCATGCTGAATGGCTTGAACAGGCAATCATCAAAGCCGGCTTTCAGAAGCTGTTCCAGAATGCTTGTGTCGTGAGCAGTCATCGCTACCACCATCATCTTGGTATGGTTGATGTGGGCAATCATATCCATGCCGTTCATCTCCGGCATTTCGATATCCATCAGCATCAGGGCTGGCTGCTCGTTATGCAGCGTGGTGAGGGCATCCATCACATGGTTGCAGGCGAAAACCTGCCAGGTGTCGCCTACGATGCGGCGCAACATCTCCTGGAGAAGCTGGAGCTGCAGCTTGTCATCATCCAGAATCAGAATCTTGTGGTTGGCAAATTCCGGCTTCTTCTTTATATCAGTAACCTGATGGCTGCCGGAATTCTGTCCTTCCTTATCTTGAGCAGAATCGAGAGAAGAATCATGCTTGACTTCTGATGGAGCCATTTCATGAGACTCCTCCTTTGGTGCTGGCTCGATAGGGATGGTGACGATGAAGGTAGAACCTTTGCCCAGGATAGAGTGGAGGATGATTTCTCCGCCAAGCAGCGAAACCAGTTCCTGGGTGATGGACAATCCCAAACCGGTGCCCTCGATGCCCTGGGCGCTCTTCAATCTCGTAAACGCCTGGAACACCTTCTGTTTCTCCTCATCGGTCATTCCCTTTCCCGTATCCTTTACGCTCAGGGTAAGCGTAGGCTTGCCCAGAATTTCTGAAACCTGGGCCTGGATGGTAACGCTGCCCCGGTCGGTATATTTGATGGCGTTGCTTACCAGATTATCCAATATCTGACGAATGCGGAAGGCATCGGCACGGAAGAATTTCTTCTTCATTGGAGAATCCGAAGTTTCCGAAGAATCCGAAGTTCCCATCCCCTTTGTTTTGCATTCGAACGAAATCGCCAGTCCTTTCTCTTCTGCCCGCAATTTCATTCCCTCTACCGATTCTGCTACCAGTTGTGCCGGTGAGAAAGAGGTAGGCTGAACCTTCATCAGTCCGTTCTCCAACTGATGATAATCGAGCAGCGAGGCAACGAGATGTGAAAGATGAGCAGCAGAGTTCTTGATGTTCTGGAGGCATTCGATGCCCTGGGGATTGCTGACGTAATCTTTCATCAGATCGATGAAGCCCGAGATAGAGGCAGCTGGCGCCTTGATATCGTGGGTGATGGTGAGGAGCAGGCGCTCACGCTGGTTCATGATACGCTGGATTTCCTCGTTGGCAGCCTCCAGGTTTTCCCTGTAGATGCGCTCCTTTTTGGCATCGCGCCAGATAAACCAGATCATGATGCCGATGGCAAAGAAGGCTACGATGGCGAGCAGTTCCATCTGCCACAACAGATGCTTTCTTGCTTCCATCGCCTTCTTGATGGCTTCCTGCATGTTGTCTTTTTCACGCTGGTGTACATCGCTCAGATGTTTGGCGGAGCGCAGGGCGAGTTTGGCACTCACCATCTTCAGTTCTTCCATCTCCCTATTGATGTGCTGTTTGTGGTCTTGCGTTTCCACTTTCTCCTTCTTGTCTATCTGGTCGAGGATGGTCGCTACGTTTTCCGCCACGTTTACTGGGGTGGTAACAGAATCGATGACAGCCCGGTTGCTGTCCTGTTTTACGCTCAAGGTTTCGGCGTGCTCCTTCTTGAAGGCATCGGCGAGTCGGCGGAAGAATCCCCTTCGGGTCTTCAATACCTCTACCGTCGTCTTCTTCGCCTCGTGGGTTTGAGGTGCCTTGGAGTGAACCAGTATGGAATCCTTTCCCGTATTCAGATTCTTCACCTTATTCTGCAGATAGTTTTGGGTAGGTCTTCCTGCCATGGCATCAGACAGTTGTTTCAGGTTTCTCTGCTCCTCTTTGAGCAGGGAAGAGATGGTACTATCGGCGGCACCCCTTTTCTGGATATACTCGCGCGAAGCTTCATTGATGGCATTGATGCTCTTGGTGTTGCTATACACCAGACTGATTGCCAGAATCATGATAATGGCAATGGTGCTATATCCGAGGGCTACCTTGAGAGGAATATTGTTCTTGTGCATGAGAAATCGTTTAAAATGATGAGCAGACTGATATCTTGCTCAATAGATATTTGTTTGCAAAGTTAATGCAAAAAAATGATATTAGAAAACAAAAGGGCTAAAAACAAGCCAGGAGACCAATGAATTCTATCATTAGTCTCCTGCCTGATTGAAAGCGACGCGTAATTACTAGTGTTATTCTATCTTTTCCTCTGTTAATTACTATTTTTTAAAGGTGATATTACTCTGCTACAGTAGAATCTGTTGCTGTAGAGTCTGCTGGAGTCTCTGCTGGAGTTTCAGCTGGTGTCTCTGCTGGAGTCTCTTTCTCTACTGTTGTATCGGCTGGAGCAGCTGGTTCTGCTGGAGCTACTGTGTCAACTGGAGCTACTGATGATACACTTGCCATCTTGTTGCTGGCGAATACATTGCTAACTGAAACCATAACCATGGCAGCGATAGCTGCGAAAACTAACTTTTTCATAATCTTTTGTTTTTTTTATTGTGAATATTATATTTATTACTTTCTTTGTGAACAAACCTTGCTTGCGTTACCGCTCATTGGCGTGTTCACTTTCTAATATCACAATCTGCGTGCCAAAAAACAAAAGAATTATCTAATAGTTTGATTATCAGCAGTAAATGCTTTTTGTGCCAGAATTCTACATTGTGGAAAGTGTGGAACTAGTGTGGAATTATTCCCCAAAAAGTTGGGGAATGGTCATCAGATTCCATACTTCTTCATCTTATTGTAGAGCGTCTTTCTATCCACGGCGAGCAATTGTGCAGCCTTACTCTTGTTGCCACCTGCTGCTTTCAGCGCAGCTTCTATTCTCTGCAGTTCCGTTTCCTCATCGTGCAGGGCAGTAGGGGCTTGTGGCTGGATATGCGCCATACTCTGTTCCAGTTCGGTTACTCCGATGTATCTTCCGGTGGCGAGCAGGGTAGCTCGCTTCATCACATTGTTCAATTCTCGCAGGTTGCCCGGCCAGTTGTAGGCGGCAATTCGCTCCTTGGCCTTGCCGTCGAGTCCTTCCACATTTCTGTTCAGCTCCTTGTTGGCGTGCTTGATAAAGAGGTCGGCAAAGAGGAAGAGGTCGGCACCACGGTCTTTCAGTTCCGGCATGTAGATGGTAAACTCATTGATGCGGTGGTAGAGGTCTTCACGGAAGTTGCCTTCAGCCACACGCTGAGCCAGATTCTCATTGGTAGCGCATACCAGTCGGATATCGATATCTATTTCCTTGTTGCTTCCCACCGGACGGATTTTTCTTTCCTGGAGGGCGCGGAGCAGCTGCACCTGTACTTCATAGTTCAGGTTTCCCATCTCATCGAGGAAGAGAGTTCCTCCGTTGGCAATCTCGAAAGCGCCCTTCTTGTCCTGGTCAGCTCCCGTAAACGATCCCTTCACATGACCGAAGAATTCTGATGCCGCCACTTCTTTAGGGATGGCACCGCAGTCGAGTGCGAAGAAAGGTTTATTGGCTCTTGTGCTGAGTTCATGGATTCTTCTAGCCACATATTCCTTACCTGTACCGCTGGCACCCAGGATGAGTACCGACATAGGGGTAGGGGCCACCAGCGAAACGAAACTGTAGAGCTTGCGTGAAGCCTCGCTTTCACCTTCCAGGTATTTGGGTACATCCCCATTGGCAGATGAAGCCTGATTTCCTGCCTGCTTGCCAGGTGCTGCGTTTGTAGGAGTAGAATTTGAGTCTGTGGAACGCAGACTATCTGCTGAGGCTGCATACGGATCCTGTTTTTTCGGAGTCTTGATAGCTTCCTTGATCTTATCCAGAAGGATTTCCGGATGGAAAGGCTTTGCCACATAATCGGTAGCGCCCGATTTCATGGCGAGCACCACATTCTGAATTTCTGCATAGCTGGTCATCACGATGAAAGGCACCTGCACGCCATGCTTTCTCATCCATTGCAGCAGGAAGATGCCGTCGTGGTCGGGAAGGCGGAGGTCTGATAATACCAGATCGAATCCTCTTTCTGCTTCCTCGCAAACCTGTATGGCAGCCTTGACCGAAGTGGTTTTCTCCACTTCAAATCCCTTCTTCCTGAGCCATGTCTGAATCATGGTTCCAAATGCGATATCGTCTTCAACTATTAGAATCTTTTCCATATTATTGCGATCTTACTGTCTTGTTGTATCTTTCTTATTGTATCTTTGTCTTCTAAAAAGATAGAGTCGTTTCTGAGTGCAAAGTTAGCATTAATATTTGGAATCAGCAAGGAAAAAGTGCTTTATTGTTTGAATGATTCGAAAAAATTAGGAAGTAATCACATAAAAATGGAAACTAGTTGAGCTTTTTAACACTTCATCTATCTCTGAATTCAGGAAAAATATGTATTTTTGCATATTAAAACGAATCTATATAATATTTACGTACTAACAATAGTAGTTATGAAGAAACAAATACTTACATTGGCTATGCTGTCCGCTCTGGCGCTCTCAGCTCATGCCCAACAGCCAGCCAGTCAGCTGTTGCCTTATCAGAACCCTAACCTTTCTGCCGAGGTAAGAGCCAATGACTTGCTATCACGCCTGACTCTGGAGGAGAAAACGAAGCTGATGATGGATGCTTCGCCTGCCATCTCCCGACTGGGTATCCCTCAGTTTCAATGGTGGAACGAGGCGCTGCATGGCGTGGCACGCAACGGATATGCCACGGTTTTCCCTATCACCATGCACATGGCTTCTTCCTGGGATGATGCCTTGCTCTATCAGGTGTTTACTGCCGTAAGCGATGAGGCGAGAGCCAAGGCGCAGGTGGCGAAGAAGTCGGGTAATGTAAAAAGATATCAGAGTCTGAGCTTCTGGACTCCGAATGTCAATATCTTCCGTGATCCTAGATGGGGACGCGGACAGGAGACTTATGGCGAAGATCCTTATCTCACTACACGTATGGGACTCGCCGTAGTGAATGGCTTGCAGGGACAGTCGTTCGACGGCAAGCCGCTGGCGGCTCCTGGCGTTCCGGCTTCTGATCAGTCTAAGACTCCCCAATATGTCAAGACACTGGCTTGTGCCAAGCATTTTGCCGTGCATAGCGGTCCGGAGTGGAATCGCCACGTCTTCAATCTGGAGAATCTGCCAGCCCGTGATTTGTGGGAGACTTATCTCCCTGCCTTCAAGTCGCTGGTACAGGATGGACATGTGGCTGAGGTGATGTGTGCCTATCAGCGTATAGATGGTGCTCCTTGCTGTTCCAACGCCAAGTTTGAGCGCCAGATCCTCAGAGACGAATGGGGATTCAAGGGATTGATTACTTCCGATTGCGGAGCTGTCAACGATTTCTATATGCCGGGCTATCATGGTACGGCAAAGACCGCTACCGAGGCAACTGCCCAGGCTGTGAATGCCGGTACCGACCTGGAATGCGGCAGTGCCTATCGCACCATTCCGCAGGCTGTGAAGGCGGGAATGATCAATGAAGATAAGGTAAACCAGAGCCTGAAGCGTCTGCTGGTGGCTCGTTTCAAGCTCGGCGATTTCGATAAGGATGAAACCGTGTCATGGACTCAGATTCCTGAGAACGTCATCGCCTGCAAGGCTCATAAGGATCTGGCTGAGAAAATAGCTGAAGAAGGCATCGTACTTCTTCAGAACAGAAACCAGCTGCTGCCATTGAACCGCAATCAGAAGATTGTGGTGATGGGACCTAATGCCAATGACTCCATCATGCTGCGAGGCAACTATTCGGGTTATCCTACCAGTTCTACCACCATCCTCCAGGGCATCCGCAACTATATGAAGGGGGCAGAGGTGAAGTATGTTCCGGCTTGTACATTGACAAGAAACGAGGTGCAGGAAAGCCGTTTCAATCTCTTCCGTGAGGGAATGAAGGCCACCTACTGGAACAATCAGGAACAGAAGGGTGAGCCGGTGGCTACGGATGTGATGAAGACAGCCATCAATCTGAGCAATGGTGGTAACACCGTGTTTGCGCCGGGTGTGAATCTTACTCATTTCTCAGCCCGCTATGAGGGTGTGTTGACTCCTGACAGGGATGAGGATCTTACCATCAATATGGGTATTGATGACGGTTGCCGCCTGATAGTGGATGGCGATACCATCGTGAACATGAGGGAGTGTTGGGGCCGCGTGGCGCCTATCATCAAACCGCTCTCTCTGAAAGCAGGCAAGCCGGTCAAGATTCAGGTAGATTATACCCAGAAGGAAGATGTGGCTGTGATGCAGTTTGATATCCAGAAGACTTCGAAGCCTACCAGCGAGCAGATTCTGGCAGAGGTGGGCGATGCGGATGCCGTGGTATTCGTAGGCGGTATCTCTCCAAATCTGGAGGGCGAGCAGCTTGAGATTGAGGAGCCTGGATTCAAGGGCGGCGACAGAACCGACCTGGAGTTGCCGAAGGCTCAGCGTCAGGTCATCGCCATGCTGCATCAGGCAGGCAAGCGTGTCGTCTTTGTCAACTGTTCTGGATGTGCCATCGCCATGGTTCCTGAGACGGAAAATGCCGAGGCAATCCTTCAGGCATGGTATCCTGGTGAACGGGGTGGTGAGGCTGTAGCCAAGGTTCTCTTTGGCGAGGTGAATCCATCGGGCAAGCTTCCGGTTACCTTCTATAAGAGTGTGAACGATCTTCCAGATTTCCTCGATTATACGATGAAGAATCGTACCTATCGTTATTTCAAGGGTGAGCCTTTGTTCCCATTTGGTTATGGTTTGAGTTATACCACTTTCGAGTACGGCAAGCCTACCTTGATGCAGGTGAAGAGCAAGAAGCGTGGCAGCAAGGCTGCTGATTACAAGCTGATGTTCTCCTTGCAGAATACGGGCAAGCGAGAGGGTACCGAAGTTGCGCAGGTTTATATCAAGCGCATAGATGATGTGGATGGTCCTATCAAGAGTCTCAAGGCATTCAAGCGTGTGTCTTTGAAGGCTGGTGAGCGCCAGATGGTAAGCATCGATCTTCCTCGCAAGAGTTTCGAAGGTTGGGATGCCCAGACCAACACCATCCGCGTGGTTCCTGGCACTTACCAGGTATTTGTTGGCGGCTCCAGCGCTGATGCAGCCAAGACTAAGATAGAAGTGAAGATCAAGTAGCATTCTAGCTATTTGTAATAAGCCTCTTTTCATATAATGCCTCGCCTTGGCACTATATTGCCCTAGTACAGGGCAATAATATGCCAAGGCGAGGCAAGAAATGAGGCGTCCTCTTGTATTGGAGGAATTGACGTATCAGGCTTTTTGCTGATGCGTCGTATAGAATCCTAATCTCTTTTTTACTCTTCACCCTTCACCTTTGCGCCTGAACCCCCGATAAACACTGGGGCTTCGGGAGGTGAAGAGTGCCCACTCACTCTTCACCACTCTTCACCTCTCTTCACCTGCCGGAAATCTTCAGATGGATGCTGGAGAAACGGAAAAAATAAATAAGGTGAAGAGGGGTGAAGGGTGGTGAAGAGTCAATTTGAGTCTTCACCCTATTAAAACTTCTGTATATCAGATGGTTATAATGGATTGGTGACGGGTGAAGAGTGTTTTGCAATTTTTGTGCTGAAATTCTCTGTTATTAGGAATGGAGGAGGGAAAATGGAGTCTTATGGATATAAAAAAAGGAGAGAACATCAAGTTCTCCCCTCTTTTATAATTTATGAAAGTGTCTTTCATTTAAATACTTCTTATTTTACGTTAGGACCTGCACCCCACTGTGGAGCACCCTGATCCTGCCATACACGCTCTGAGTTCAAAGTCTTGCCATCAATAGCACCTGCTGTGAAGCCTTGGCTCTTATATGATTCCTCTAAGATGTTCTTCATAACATCTGTAGAAAGAATCTCGCTGATAGAAGCACGACGAGCAATTGATGATGGTGCAAAGTTGTTTGCAGTGAAATCTACTCGTGGAAGGAGTGTTGAGTTAAACTCAGGTACACCAGAACGACGAGCTGTCACCCACATATCTCTTGGCAGGTAGTTGAAGTGGATTTCCAACTGGAGGAAGATTTTCTCCAAGTCTGCATCCTTATCACCTGTCAAGGTATAAGCTGGCTTTTGGAGCAGCTTGTCGATTTCACCATTCTGCAAGTCAATGACTGACTCATTAGGGTCATAATCATATGTCTTGCCATAATATGGAACACCATTCAAGCCTGCCATACGGTCGTACTCTTCAACAGAAGATTTAATAGCCTTCTGGAAATAGGTATTAGCATTACCACTAATCGCACCGTATGTTGCAAACTCTGCGAGGTAGAAGTTTACTTCTGCAGTAGTCATATACATATTGTACATTGCGCGATTTGCAGTTTCCTGGATAACCTTGCCATTAGGTGCTGTTGGTACCGTGAAGCTCTTACGACCATGGATCAAATACTCATTGAGAGTAGATGTTGGCTGAGGTGGGCGATGCGGATGCCGTGGTATTCGTAGGCGGTATCTCTCCAAACCTGGAGGGTGAGCAGCTTGAGATTGAGGAACCGGGATTCAAGGGCGGCGACAGAACCGACCTGGAATTGCCGAAGGCTCTGCGTCAGGTTATCGCCATGCTGCATCAGGCAGGCAAGCGTGTCGTCTTTGTCAACTGTTCGGGATGTGCCATCGCCATGGTTCCTGAGACAGAGAATGCCGAGGCGATTCTTCAGGCATGGTATCCTAGTGAGCGGGGTGGTGAGGCTGTAGCCAAGGTTCTCTTTGGCGAGGTGAATCCATCGGGCAAGCTTCCGGTTACCTTCTATAAGAGTGTGAACGATCTTCCAGATTTCCTCGATTATACGATGAAGAATCGTACCTATCGTTATTTCAAGGGTGAGCCTTTGTTCCCATTTGGTTATGGTTTGAGTTATACCACTTTCGAGTACGGCAAGCCTACCTTGATGCAGGTGAAGAGCAAGAAGCGTGGCAGCAAGGCTGCTGATTACAAGCTGATGTTCTCCTTGCAGAATACGGGCAAGCGAGAGGGTACCGAAGTTGCGCAGGTTTATATCAAGCGCATAGATGATGTGGATGGTCCTATCAAGAGTCTCAAGGCATTCAAGCGTGTGTCTTTGAAGGCTGGTGAGCGCCAGATGGTGAGCATCGATCTTCCTCGCAAGAGTTTCGAGGGTTGGGATGCCCAGACCAACACCATCCGCGTGGTGCCGGGCAAGTATCTCGTGTTTGTTGGCGGCTCCAGTGTCGATGCTGCCAAGGCGCAGGTGGAGGTGAAAATCAAGTAGCTCCCCCGATGTAAGGAATCGAGTGAATAAACGCCGATTTTAATGATGTGAATAAACGCCGATTCCTCTAAAAAGTGGCGATAGGTGTGCTAAATCTCATAAAAAAACATAGATTTAGCACACCTATCGCCATATTTTTCGTTTTTTTTATGTAAATTTGCAGAAAAATTGCGTTATGGAATACAATCAGAACATCATAGGAAGAAAACGTGAACAAGACATTCTGCATGTTTGTTTGGAATCGCCAAGAGCTGAGTTCGTGGCAGTCTATGGTAGGAGAAGAATTGGAAAAACTTATTTGGTTAAGCAATTCTTTAACGATACCTTTGATTTTTACACCACGGGCATCTATCAGGTCTCAAAGCAAGAGCAGCTTAAAAATTGGCAGATGCAACTGCAAAAGTATAGTGGGAAAAAACGTTCTCGCCCCCAAGACTGGTTTGAGGCGTTTAATCAATTGGAAGAATATCTGGAAACCAAGAAAGATCAACATAAGAGGGTTGTTTTTATCGATGAGCTTCCTTGGCTAGATACTCCAAAATCAAACTTTATTCGCGCTTTGGAAATGTTTTGGAACAGTTGGGCATCTACGCAAAAAGGATTGAAACTTGTTGTATGTGGAAGTGCAACCACGTGGATGACCAACAAACTTTTGGGTGATAAGGGCGGTTTGCACAACAGGGTGACCCGTCCCATTCGATTGGCTCCTTTTTGTTTGGCTGAGACAGAAGAATATTTGCAAAGCATCGATATTGAATGGGAGCGCCAAGAGATATTAGACGCTTATATGATATTAGGTGGCACACCTTTTTATCTGTCCCTGTTGAATCCTATGCTTAGCTTGCGACAAAACATCGATGAGCTTTTCTTTGGGCAAGACCCAATACTGGCTTCAGAGTATGACTTCCTGTTCAAGTCACTGTTTAACGACGCTGCTTTATACAAGAAGATAGTTGAAACGCTTGCTGGCAAACTGAAAGGGTTGACTCGTGAAGAATTGGTTCTCGCATTGGGTACGAATAATAATGGCAAGCTCTCGGAGGTCTTGGATAATTTGAAAAAGTGTGACTTTTTGCGTAGTTACCAAGCGTTTGGAAAAAAGGGAAAGGGAATGTTGTTTCAACTGTCCGACATGTACACGTTGTTTTACCTTCGTTTCGTCAAGAACTACGAGGGATTGGACAACCATGCTTGGAGCAATATGTCGGATGGCAAGCGAAATTCTTGGGCAGGCTATGCCTTTGAGCAAGTCTGCATCTTGCATATCAATCAAATCAAGCGAGCTCTAGGCATCAGCGGCATTGCCACGGAGGTATGCTCTTGGAGAAATAAGGGAGAAGGTCAGGGAGCGCAAATAGATTTGGTGATAGATAGGAACGACAAGTCGATAGACCTTTGTGAAATGAAGTATAGTGTAGGGCAATATGAGTTGAAGAAGGATTATGTGGAGTGGATGCGTGAGCGACGCAATCTTTTTCGTGATGTTACTGGCACAAAGAAAACCCTTCGTCTGACAATGGTTTCGTCGGGTGGTATCAAGCCTGGTAAGTATTCTTCTAGCATTCAAGGAATGGTCAACCTTTCTGACTTGTTTCATGAATGAAAATATCAAAAAGTGGCGATAGGTGTGCTAAATCTCATAAAAAAACATAGATTTAGCACACCTATCGCCACTTTTAACTGTTTTTAAGGTGCTTTTTATTCTATGACTGTTATTTCTTTCTCAAATGACAGTATGTTTAATGGAGAAATAATGTCTATCAACAACCTATATGTGCCAGGGGTGTTCGGTGCTTTTAGGGGTGAAGCCTCCTCTTTAGTTCTTCCTGATAATCCAAGAGGTGTGTAATAAGTGCCTTTGGATATGCTTGGAGGAGGGATTAAGCTTTTTCTTGTCTTTACGAGAATGGCACCATCTATAGCCCCAGGTGTATATTGTATAGCTTGCCAAGGTCTCAGTAACTCAACTTCTTCTATCTCGAATGCTGGCATTGATATGCAGTTTTGCATTGATTTAGAGTCTAGTTTTACTCCATCTATAATTATAGGAAGTTCTTGTCGCATCAGCGTAGATTCTCCTCTAGAACTATAAAAGTGAATATTCGCAGACCCATTAGCTGTGCCATGGCTTTCTTCTATGCTCCATTTGATTCCTGGCATATTTTTTAGAATCTCTTCAAGCGTATTATAATTATGCTTTTCTATTTCTTCTCTATCTGCGTAATTTGTACTGTAAAACTTATTTGTTGGTTTAGGCTTCTCTGTGCGAAGTCGAGCTTTGACTACTACATTAGGAAGCGTTTGGTTTTGAAAACTCCCCTCTATAGAAGTCTTTATGTTTTCAACGTATTTCGCTTTTTTAAAAAAAGTGTGTTGAATAGAGACGGGAGGGTATGTTTCGTCGTCGATGATTATATTTGCTCGTATTGGCTTGTTTTGAGCGTTCGTTGCCTGTAAGAAAAAGCTTGTCCCATCATTGAAGTCATCTGTAGCAATTTGAAAACGTCCATTGGAATCCAAAGTTGTGTCATAGACAAGATTGTTATCATTGTTATATGCTACAAGAAACCCTTTTTTGATAGGTTTGTGGGAATCATTTTCTATTTTTCCGCTAAAAACAATATTTTCTTCAGGCATAAATGTATAGATGTCTTTTCCATTTTGGAGGACATCTTTCAGATTGAACCGCTTGAATTTAACAGTGTTAATCCAACTTTGTAAATCCGTATTTCTTTGTGCTTCTGTTTCTTGGAAAAAAAACTTGGGAAATGGAATTGGAGAAGCAAGGTCCGTCTCATATTGTAAAGCACTTGCAGCATGTGATTCCCACATACTATTAGTATCTGTAAGTCGCATAAATATTCTGCTTTCTTTTAGAGAGTTAGGCAGATGTAACAGCACAGCTTCTCCTGTACGTATTGTGTCTGCTGGCAGTGTGAGCGGCTCTGTTTTAGTCTTCCCACAGAAAGTGTGCTCCGATAAGATGTTTTCATTTTTGTCTGTAAGAAACAATGTTGTGAAATACGGTGGTTGAGGGAACGTAATAATCCCAGAAGTCTTTTCTAAATTGATTTTTGAGATTCCTAGTTCGCGATGGTATAAATAAAGCTTATAATTATCTATACTATGATGGCAGTTTTGTAATTCATAATAAAGCTGCTTTCCATTCAGTGATCCTTGTATTTTTATAGAAGAAGTGTTGATAGGGGGCAACTCAAAAGTCTTTTTGAATTTCCCGGAAATGAAGGCAATATTGTATTTTGCTCCCTCTTGAGGTATAAAATAAAGGCAAGCCATTCCTGATGGAGTAGTGATGGCTTCTGATATGGTATCTTTTTGATTCTTTATGAGTGACAGCTTTTGTCCTCGGAGAGGATTGCCAAGATAGTCTGTGAGATATGTTGTAACCGACTGTATCGTGTTTGGAGCCAATTTTCCACCAGAAGGATAGACATGGCATAGAACTTCTTCGTCAATGACGAGAGATTGCTTCGGAAAAGATTGGTTGATGAGAATCGGTTGCAAGGCAAAACTTGATGAGGAAAAATTCCTCATCAAGTTTGTGTAAGCTCTTAAATAATAAACCCCAGCTTCGTTTGTTGGATCTTGTGGAATTTTTGTTTTGAAATATCCTTTATCCTTGCAGCTCACTTTCTGGCGTGTGAGTACGGAGTCTTTGTTGTTAATCCATTCTATATAAAGGTATTTACTGTAGGGTAGGACTCTGTTTCCTGCCAAGCAAGTTACTTGCCCTTCTAATTCAATAGTGTCACTTGATGTCCACTCCGTTTTTTTAGGGCAGAGAAATATCTGCTCTGTACGGAAGTCGTTTGGAAGTTGTGCTAGAATTTGAATTATAAAAGCCCACAATAGAAGGAAAAATAAAAAGAACTTTTTCATGCCGTTATTTTGTGAGTAGTAAGCGAATGTAATAATAACACTGATTTCCATTTTGTGTTGGAACTCCCCAATCAGATACTTGTTTGTTAACAAAAAGTTCCAATAGACATTCTGAAGGATTTGCTTCATACTCAAGAAGTAAATGAGCTTTTCTTAAATGGATGTCAATGGTGCTACCTACATTATAGATTCGAGGAGAACCTGGTCCTTGAATGACAGGTCCCATTGTTCCTAATTGGTTGGGCATAGTTAAAAGAACTCCTTCTAGTGGAGTCGGGATAGTGCAAACTACCTCCATTCCGGTTTGGTTTAAATCTATGGTTACTGTACGCCATATTCCTAAACAGTCATTTCCGTATTGAGCAAAAGAGAGTGTAGGAATAAAAATAGCTAAAAGTAAAGCGAAAATTTTTTGTCTCATAATAGAAACCTCTTAATATTTTTTTGTTTTTAAAATATTTTTTATATGTATTTTATTTATGGTAATAAAGGAAAAACATCTGCTGCAAGTGTGATGATGTCCTCAGCTTTCGTAAAATCAGTATTATGCATCTTGATGATGTCCTCAACTTCTTTTTGTTTACTAGTAAACTGTTTAAGCAAGGATTTCTTGTTGGAGAATGCATTTAGCTTGCCATTCTTCAGCAACAGGTATTTGTTGTTGTTTCTGGTTTTATACACGTCTTGCTGTGAGTCGGGCTTGCTGGCGGAGTATTCTTGTCCTTCCATCAGGGATAGGTTGATGGATTGCGAGCGAGCTTGCGACACCGTTCCGTAAGCTCCCTTGTAGCCCACGTTCACTTTGTTCAGGTTCCAGTCTATCAAGAGCTTTCCTTCTGGATAGCTAATCACTTGGTAAAACTTGTTTCTGATCCTGCAAAAGTCATCATTCCCTATCTTCATGCTATCCACGGATTGCGTGTTTGTCAAAATCATGTCCTCACCATTTTGCTGGTACATGATGCAATGCTTGCCTGCGTCATAATTTACGGGAACCGTAATCTTCTGGTTGCCATTCATGTAAATTATTCCCTTTTGGTAATCGGGATAGAGCATGACAGACTTGCCTTGCGCAAAGCAGGCAAGGCTGGAGAGCGAAAGGAGAAATAAATAAAATATTACTTTTTTCATACGAATTATAACTTGGTTTATAATGATTGATTTAATCTGGCACAGGCAATTCTATGTGTTGCTGTTTTATTTACAGTGATAGATACTCCATACCAGACTAAGAATGTTTTTATATTTGCTGCTTACTTTAATTTTATAGTTAGCATAGTTTGTTCTTTATCAAAGTTTGTCTCTTCGTTTTGCATATATGTGTCGTAACGATACCAACCATTGGATGCTCCTGCCCACCAACCTAGGTTCATGTGGAAGTATTTTCCGATTTCAGATACAGGCGTATTTTGTAGATTAACATCATACCCAATAAAGCCATTTGGAGACTTTTTTTTAAGTTCAAACCTAGGGTCGTTTGGGTTTGGAATAAAAGTGGCAATACTTATGCTTTGGATGTTTCGATATCCATCGCATACCCAAGCATGTCCTTTTCCACTAGAATTTATTCCTTGTATGTAAGTTGGATTCTTGAGTATAATTTGGCTGCTTAGTTTGTCTTCCGATGGAGTTCCTGCGATAGTTACGGAATACCCTAAATTTTCTAGTGCTTTTTTGGCTTTTAGATGATTTGAGCCAGTTCCATTTGCTTCATACTTGACCTCGCACAGATTTCTGATATCCTTTATGAAATAAGAAAAGGCATCATTTAGTACAGGATTGACTCCAATTTGGCTCCAGTTGTATTTGCTGGGATACTTATGATAGTATGTAATTTGAGCGACCGCTATAGGTACGCAACCTGCTAATTTGTTTGGAGCATCAACATTGAAAGGATAACCTTGATGCCAATTTGTTTGCAAAAGTTCTCCTATGGAGTTTTGTGTGATGACTTTCGTAAATAATTGTACTACTTCCATATAATCATATTGAGGATCCGAGCAAGATTCCATTTCTTTCAAAAAGGTCTTGTATTCGTCCTGAGGTAGATAATACTGAGCTGCGGTGATACCGCCAAGATACTTGTAACCTTGTGCTTCTTGGTAAGCAATTTCTTTATCCTTTTTCTGTTGCATCTCATAAGAGATGGCGCGGCTAACAATTGGCTTTTCTGTTTTTTCAAAAGAAGCCCATTGCAAAGCATACTTTAATCTGAGAGAATCAGATGTGCATTGTTGTGCCTTTCTGATGCTCTTCTTGTAGTTCCCAACGAAGATGGCGGTAGGAGTGTCGTCCGATAAGGAGAAATGTCCAGTGTCCGAGTAGGCAAGAATAGGAGTGGTGTTCTTGCTAGCACTAATCAAAACAAAACCTTTATTTCCACCATAGTTCACAATATACAGCAAAGGCTCGCCTGTAATGCTATCCTTTATTTCTGTCACCTCGTTGTTGACACTACTTCTTGTACTTGTAGGAGAACCTCCATGAAATAAGGCTGCAACTTTATTTGCATCGCTAGAAGTAATTGAGGATGGATCTCTTTCAATGTACATAGAATTACTCACTTCAAGTTTGGTTGCTGAATCAGCTGAACCCAAATCTTGATTTGTGCATGACTGTACCAATAGCATAGTCAATACGGAAATAATAAATGCAGCTTTTTTCATGACAGTTGTTTTTAAGTTATAAAAGATTGCTTAATACAAAAAACACTAATACCCCCCGAGGGGGTACTAGTGTTTTTGATAGTGTTGTTATTTTACGTTAGGACCTTCACCCCACTGTGGAGCACCCTGGTCCTGCCATACACGCTCTGAGTTCAAAGTAGTACCGTCGTTGGCACCTGCTGTAAAACCTTGGTTTTCGTAAGCCTTCTTCAAGATATCCTTCATCAAGTCTGTATCAACGATATTTTCAAGGCGAGAACGACGAGCAATGGATGTTGCTGGATAGCCCTCGGATGCGTAGTCGATACGAGGATATAATGTAGAGTTGAATTCTGGGACACCAGAACGACGAGCTGTTACAAACATATCCTTAGGCTGATAAGTGAAGTGGATTTCCATCTGAAGGAAAATCTTTTCCAAGTCAGCATCCTTGTCGCCTGTCAATTGGTAAGCTGGATGAGTCAACATCTTGTCTATTTCTCCATCTTGCAAATCAATGACTTTCTCATTAGGGTCATAAGAATAAGTATTTCCATAATATGGAATCTTGTTCAAACCTGCCAACTTGTCGTATGCTTCAACAGAGTAGCGAATAGCTTTTTGGAAATATGCGTTAGCATCTCCACTGATTGCACCATAGGTGGCAAACTCTGCTAAGTAGAAGTTCACTTCTGCTGTTGTCATGTACATACCATACCAAGGACGATCGTCTGTACTTTGGATAACCTTGATGGTACCATCTTCTTCAGCAGGACGTGTTGGCAAAGTGAAATCTAAGCGACCTTGAAGCATATACTCGCTGAAACGAGAATATGGACGATAAGTCTTATTGCCAGGAATCTCCTTCTGGTAATCTGTGTAGTTGAAGTATTCCTTGTAAGCACGGTCTGTACTATTGTTTACACCATATTCTGTAGGCAATCCATAGTAGCGTACCCATGGCTCACCTTTGCCTTTCCATGCCTTGAAAGTCTCTTTCCCATTGACGGTCTGTGTCTCCACATTGTCCATAATGTATGAAGGAATATCGTCCTTTCTTCCATTCTCCAAGAACCATGCTACGATTTCTGAATTCCAAGAGTTCTTGGTATAGAAGAAACGTACACGTGGGTCGTCATTGTCAATCAAGAAGTTGCACATCTGTTGTGTTGGAGCCTGACCATTGTAAGAAACAGTTGTGTTGGTAGTGTTGTATGCAATATCACCCTTATCCAACTTAGAACCTTCTCCTGTCGTGATATTCTCGCTAGCCTTGTTGAATACCATATCGTCGTCCAAACCATCAAGAACTCCACAAGAAGCACTTGTTACTTCTTGCGCAATAGCCTTTGCACGAGCAAAGTCTTTGTGAATCAAACGTGCTGCAATCTTCAATTTCAAAGAGTTAGCAAGTTTTGCCCACTTAGCCCAACTGCCATCATATACGAGGTCGTTATGGGATGGTGACTCTTGGTTTGTATTTGTTGTAAATGCCTTGATGCAGTTGTCGAGGTTGTTTAACCACAAATCATACAAATCTTGCATTCTGTCATACTTAGGTGTGTATGTTCCACCATAGCGTGCTTGTGCAGACTCAGTGAAAGGCATGTCTCCACAATCGTCGGTATCGTAGATGCCGAGATAAGTAATCAACACATCAAGGGCAGCTTGAGTGTTCTTGTATTTCGCGGCGTCTTCCTCGCTCATTGCTGCAAGTTCTTTTTCCATAGCATATTTGTAACCAAGTACATTGATGCTTTGGAAACCTTGGCGTGAAGCACCACCTGTGAATGCATCTTGGTTCATACCACCAGATGGAACAGCCAACTGTGACGCAATAAAGAACTTAGGTGCTTGGTTGAACCAAAGCATATAAGGGCAGGCATTCCATTCGTAGATAGCTTGGGTGAGAAGCTGTGAAGGAGAGGCTACAGTCACTGCTGAAGGGTCCTGATTCAAGTCTTTGAATGTGTCTTGGCAGCTAGTTGTAAGTAACATTCCACCTACGACTCCTGCAAATAATAGTGACTTATATTTATTCATATTATTTATCTTTATTTATTCTTATTTACTTTAGAAAGCGGCGTTTATGGTAAACGTGAAGTTTGCTGTTACGCCATCATAGTTGCGGATGCGGAATTCTGATGCTACAGTACCACGTACAGACTCAGGATTCTCCTTGTTTGGCAAAGAGTTGAGCAGGTAGCCTAAGTTGTGACCTGTTGCTGTAAATGCAAGATTACGTGCTCCGATAGCTCTAGCCCAGCTCTGAGGTGCAGTGTATGAAAGTGAAATTTCACGCAACGCAATGTAGTTGAGCTTGTGGAAACAATCATCTGTAATGACACCTCTGTTGGTGTTAACATTAATCCAGCAGTTGTTCCAATATGTCCATGTGTTGGCATGAGAAGGCTCAACAACACCCTTGTCCATCAGCTCTTGGAAAGTCTCACCTGTAGAATACTGACCAGTTCCTACCGTGTAGAGTGTGTTGTCTGCTTGACGAATCTGTGTGCCAGTCTTGAAAATGCCTTCTGGAATAACACCATCATGATAGGTGAGACCATCCCAACGTGAAGTATAAGTTGCACCTCCATGAGCCTCATCACGATAGTTCAATGATGTTTTTGAAAAACCGTATGCAGTTGCATAGCGTCCATTGTATGATGCAACATATCCGCCGAATCGAGCATCGAGTGATACGCTCAGAGCTACATTCTTATAGCGAAGTGTTGTGTTCACAGAACCCAAGAAGTCTGGGTTGATGCTACCGATGGTCTCAACTTTGTTGGAACGCCACAAGTATGCACTCTTGGTACCGTCATGGAAGCCTAACACGTTCAATCCTGATTCTTTGTCAACTTCAACCTTAGAGTCGGTCTTCAAAACACCATATTCACCACCAACTTCTGCAACAGAACCAATACGGAAGTTACCGTATGTTACATCACCTGCCAATGTGATGTAGTCTGCCACAAGCTCGTGAAGAGACACAATCTTAGACTTGTTCTTTGTATAGGTGAAGTTCAAGTCCCACTGCCAATCCTTGCTTTGGATAGGTGTTGTGTTCAAGGCAAGCTCAATACCTTGGTTCTGGATGTTACCTGCGTTGATGTACTTATATTGGATGCCAGACTCTGTAGGAACCTTGATTCTCATAATCTGATCCTTGGTATTCTCTTTATAGTATGTTGCATCGATACCAATACGGTTGTTCAGGAAACGCCAGTCAAGACCAAGTTCCCATGAGTTCTTACGCTCAGGTTTCAAGTCCTGGTCATAAACGGTGGATGAAAGCTCTGTTCCTGCAACACGGTTATCGCCTACCTTACCAGAGTTCAGAATATACGCAGTATTAATCATGTATGGATTGGTATCATTACCAACTTGCGCCCAAGAAGCACGAATCTTGGCAAATGAAATCCATGATGGCAACTGCTTGCGCAAACTGTTGGTGATGAGCCATGAACCAGACACTGATGGATAGAAGTATGAGTATGTTCCGTGGCCATCGGCATAAACCAATGAAGAAGACCAGTCGTTACGACCAGTTACATCAAAGAACAATTGGTCTTTCCAACTCATACCTGCTTGTGCTGCAACAGACAACATACGCTTTTCACCGCTTACAGTACCAGAGTAAGTAGGCGTGTTAACGGAGTTGTTAATGAAATATTGATTGTGTGCAATCAATCCTCCATTAGTGCTCATTGATTGAGCCTGTGCAAATGAGTTGTAGTACTCTCCACGGAGGAAACCATGAACTTCGAAGTCTCCAAATTGCTTATTGGCATTGAAGTTTACATTCAAGTTGGTCTGCTCTTTTGTAGAGTTTCCTAAGCTGTAGCTACCACCCTCGTTCTGATAACCATTACCAGGATATTTACCCTCAGAACGTACATAGTAATAGTTGTAACTTCCCTCTGCAATGAATTTCAACCAGCTGGTAAGCTCTGCTGTAAGTTTTACGTTAGGACGTACAACAGTTTCCTTTTGGTAGTACTCATTTTCATCAAGAGCCCAGAAAATATCCATACCAGGGACATTTCCGTACTCATCACCATAGCTTGTACTTACCAAACCTCCATGAGAGGCCTTGTAGCGGTTTCTAAAATACTTGATGTCGTAGTTTCTTGCGAAAGTACCATTCACAAAATACTCTCCTAAGTTCCATGCGGCATTCTTTGGCTTAGAATTAGAGAATGTAACACCAGCCTCAACTTCTACCTTGCTGGTTATCTTATGCGAAGCCTTTGCCATCAAGTTGAAGCGAGAGAACTCATTGTTTGGGGTTGTGCCTTGAGCATACTTATATCCCAAAGAAGTATAGAAGCTAGTCTTCTCATTGCCACCATTGAAAGCAACGTTTGTTGTCGAATTAAAACCTGTATCGTAAAGGTCACGATAGTTGTTCTTTACAGCACTGTATGGTCTCATCGTTCCATCAACATACTCAACCATACTACCGTCGAACTTAGGACCCCAGCCATAGTAACCACTTTCCATCAGGCTCTTAACGGAGTTTACGCCATCAGAGTTTTTGTCGAACGCCAAGTTGTTATATGGACTGTCTGCCCATGAACAGTAACCTGAAAGATAACCAGGTCCGTATTCGTTCTGGAAACCAGGTGTCTGAATAATGGTGTCAAAACCAAATGTCTGAGAGAAGTTGATGCCTAAGCCTTTCTTGCCCTTGCCACTCTTAGTGGTGATGACAATAGCACCGTTCAAACCACGAGAACCGTAAAGCGCTGTAGCTGCAGCACCCTTCAATACAGATACACTTTCGAAGTCGGCTGGATTCAAGTTCTTCAACTCATTACCATAGTCATTGTTGCTGGCATTCCAGTCGGCAGAACTTTCATGAATGTCATTGTCGAGAATAATACCATCAACAACATAGATAGGCTGGTTGTTTGAACCTAAAGTAGAGGCGCCACGAATCAAAATCTTTGATGTACCGAACATACCACCATCACTTTGGTTAATTTCTACACCTGCTACCTTTCCCTGCAAAGCATTGGTTGGGTTGATGATACTTGCGTTCAGATCTTCACCCTTCAATTCTGTAACAGCATAACCAAGAGCCTTTTTGTCACGCTTCATACCCAAGGCTGTTACTACAACCTCTTTCAAACTCTGTGAATCTTCTTTCAGAGTCACATCCAATGGACCACCACGATAGATTACCTCAATTGTTTGAAAACCGAGGTATGAAATGCGGAGAGCAGCTCCTTTCTTGATTCCTTTAATGGTGAATTTGCCATCAAGGTCAGTAGCACTACCGATAGATGTGCCTTTTACAAGGACTGACGCACCAATAACGGGCTCGCCAGTAGCATCCTTGACGATACCTGTACATGTCTCGTCTTGCTGTACGTTCTGTACGCCGTTAACGGCAGGAATACCTGCGTAAGCAGCACCAGCAGAACCAACCATCAAGGCGAATGCCAGATTCATTGTTTTGTTAGTTTTTGCCATAATACAAACTTTTAATGTAATGAATAACTATTTATATTTAATTGTTCTTGCCTGAGATGTTTAATTATACTCACTTACAATCTGATTTTCTTTTATTTATTATCTAGGTTGGTAAGTCTCTTTAAAATTTTAGGCAAAATTACGTAAAATATATTAATTGGTATAGAAAATGCTGTGAATATTTGTCGACTTTAGAACTATTTAACTAAAAAATAAGCTGTGACCGATAACAAACGGCCACAGCTTGCTAATTTTAACCTAAAAGTTTGCCTATACTGCGCAATTTCGTGCGATATCCATAGATGGCAATCACCACGAAACAGATGAATGGAAGAATGAACGATGCATTGGTAGATGGCATTCCGAATACGGTATGCATATCGATGATGGATGCCTGCAAAGGTGGCAGGACACTACCGCCCAAGATTGCCATGATGAGACCGGCTGCACCAAACTTGGCATCATCGCCAAGACCCCTCAGGGCTATACCATAGATGGTAGGGAACATCAATGACATGCAGGCACTGACTGCTACCAGGCAGTAGAGACCCCAGATGTTGTGAAGGGCAATGACGCCGGCTGTGAAGCAGCCACCTGCTATCGCCAATATCATCAACAGCTGTCCTGCATTGAAGAAGCGGAGGATGAAGGTGCAGATGAAACGGGAACAGCAGAACAGTACCATCGCTACGATGTTAAACTTCTGCGAGGTGACCTCGGCATCAATCTCTGCCATTCCTTCCTGCATCAGGATGCGGGTACCATACTGGATGATGAAGGTCCAGCACATAATCTGTGCGCCCACATAGAAGAACTGGGTGAATACGCCTTCACGATAGTGAGGCATGCGGAAGATGCGGCGAAGGGTAGGCACGAAGTTGATCTTGTTGTCTTTCTCGCTGTTCTTCGGCATCTTGGTAAACAGGATGACGAAGAAGATGGTGAGGATGACCAGACCGATAATCAGGTATGGATTGATCAGTACCGAAAGGTCGTATTCCTTGATTGCCTCAAACTCGCTATCCGAGAGATTGGCGCGCCCAGACGTATCAAGTGGGTTGAGTTTTGCCTGGATAAAGTTCATCGCCACATACATACCGAGCAGCGAACCCATCGGGTTGAACGATTGCGCCAGGTTCAGTCGGCGTGTTGCCGTCTCCTCCGTTCCCATCGACAGGATGTAAGGGTTGCTCGATGTCTCCAGGAAGGAGAGTCCGCAGGTCAGGATGAAGTAGGCGAGGAGGAATGGATAATATTCGCCCATCATTTTTGCCGGATAGAAGAGGAATGCACCGAAGGCATAGAGTCCTAATCCCAGCAGTACGCCTGCCTTGTAGGAGAAGCGGCGGATGAAGATGGCGGCAGGGAATGCCATGGCGAAGTAACCGCCGTAGAAGGCTACCTGTACCAGTGCACCATCCGTAGATGACATTCGGAAGATTTTGGAGAATGCCTTCACCATCGGATTGGTGATATCATTGGCAAATCCCCACAGTGCAAAGCACGATGTGATTAATATGAAAGGTACGAGGTAGCTAACCCCATCCTTCATGAGAATTGATTCTTTCTTTTTTTGTTCCATATTTCAGGTTAATATTGTCTGCGTTTATGTTTGTAGGGTAAATATTCTGATGGATCAGATGCTGTGTCTTACCACAGCTCTCAGCTCGTCGATATCCTTGATTTCTCCCTTGGCAAGTGCCTGGGTCAGGATGTTGCCCATACCCGTAGCCTCTATAGGACCCGCAATGACTGGAACGCCCAATGCTTCGGAGGTGAGACGGTTGAGTAACTTGTTCTGTGAGCCGCCTCCGATGATGTGCATGCACTTGATTGGCTTCGGTAACATCTCGTTGAGGTGAGCGGTAGCCTCGGCATACTTGGCTGCCAGCGACTGGAGTACGCAGCGCACGATTTCTGCCTTGGTCTGAGGAACCTGCAACTGATGGGTGGCGCAGTAGTCGATGATAGCCTGCTGCATAGATGCCGGATTCTGGAACGCAGCGTCATCCACAGGGATGATGGCATTGATGTGAGCTTCTTCTGCCAGAGAAAGGATGATGTCGAACTGCTGTTCCTCGCCATTCTCCTTCCATTCTGCCATCAGTCTCTGCATGATCCAGAGACCTGTGATGTTCTGCAGGAAGGTGATGCGACCGCCAATGCCGCCCTCGTTGGTAAACTCTGCCTTTCGGGCTTCCTCGGTAAGGATTGGCTTTTCTATCTCAACACCCAGGAGCGACCAGGTACCTGAACTGATGAATGCCATCGGGTATTCGTCTTCTGTGGCTGGTACGGCTGCTACCGCACTGGCTGTATCATGAGAACCTACTGCGATGACATCCACTTCTCCGAGTCCGGTTTCCTCTGCGATGTCGCGGCGCAGCTTTCCTCTTACGGTGCCCGGCATCACGATCTTGCCGAAGATGTGGCGTGGAAGACCCAACTGGTCGATGGTTTCCCAGTCCCAGTCCTTGGTGGTTGCATTCAGGAGTTCTGATGTGGATGCGATGGTATATTCATTGTTGGCTTCGCCAGTGAGATAGTAGCTGAAGAGGTCTGGGGTGAAAAGCAGATGAGCTGCCTTCTCCAACTGTGGACTGTTGGCTTTCTTCAGACTGTATAACTGGAAGAGTGTATTGATTTCCATCACCTGCGTGCCGTTGATGGCATAATGTGCCGATGGATCAATCTGCTTGAAAACTTCTTCCGGCATTCCCTTGGTGCGGGCATCGCGATAGCATACCGGGTTGCCCAGAAGGTTGCCGTCCTGGTCGATGAGACCGAAATCCACTCCCCAGGTATCGATGGCAATGCCATCCACCTTGAGTCCCTTGGCTCCTGCCATCTTCAGTCCCGTCTTCATATCCTCGAAAAGGGCGAGGAAATCCCAATAGACGTGGTTGCCTAATCTTACCTGTCGGTTAGGGAAACGATGGATGAGCTCCATTTCGAGCTTGCCGTTTTCTAGTTTTCCGGCAATCACTCGTCCGCTGCCTCCACCGAAATCTATAGCTAGATAAATCATAGTTATTTATAAATGTTTGGGTAGATAAAAGTTGTTTCGTATAAAAAGCGGTAGGAGAGTGCCCGTAGCGGGCAGCTTTCTCTCCTACCGCTTCTCTCATATAGAGGATAGAGGTTTATTGTTTCTTACCTAATACGTAAACCTCGAGATCGTCGATTTCTTCCGGTGTCAGTGTGGTGTATTTGCCACCGCTCTGAACGATGATTCTACAAGCCATCTCAAAGAACATGGCACGCTCGAACACCTCATCGAAATTCTTGCCGCAAACTACCTGTCCGTGCTTCAGCAAGAGAGCTGAGTTGTGATCCTTCAAGGCTGCGATGACAGCTGCTGCCAATTCTGGAGAACCAGGACGATAGTAAGGAATTACAGGGATTTCCTTGCCTACGTGGCATGGTACCTCTGCGGTTACATTGAAGTCTTTTGGAGTTTCCTGCATGCAAGCCACAGCTGTTGCAAAAGGAGACTGGAAGTGGAGAACCACGTCGCAGTCAGGACGCTCACGGAGTACACCGAGGTGGAATCCGCTCTCCATAGAAGGCTTGACACCATTGAGAACTTCGCCAGTTGCTACCAGACACTGAGATACTTTCTCCTTCTGGAGGCTAGGAACCCATGAACCTGTACCTGAGACAAGAGCCTCGTCTCCGATGCGCCAAGAGAGGTTGCCACTACTGCAAATGGTGAGGGCTGCATCGCCTACGCGGTGAGCCTGCTCCAGGAATTTCTGAATATGCTCTTCTGTAATCATTTTCTTTTTCTTTCTATTTGAATGATATTCGTAATGATGGTGTTACACCTTATTTATATATAGGACCGTAGTTCTTGCAAGCACGGAAGTCTGCACCTTCCTTGTCCATACCGAATGCGTTCCAAGATGCAGGACGGAAAATCTTGTCCTCTTCTACGTTGTGCATGCATACTGGGATGCGGAGGATAGAGCAGAGCGTGATGAGGTCGGCACCGATATGTCCGTAGCTGATAGCACCATGGTTAGCACCCCAGTTGTTCATCACTGAATATACATCCTTGAATGGAGCCTTGTCGCAGAGACGTGGTGCGAACCAGGTAGTAGGCCATGTTGGGTCTGTACGCTTGTCGAGAACCTTGTGAATCTCAGGATCAATCTCTACAGTCCAACCTTCTGCCAGCTGGAGCACAGGACCAAGACCCTTTACGTGGTTCAGACGAACCATGGTTACAGGCATGCCGCCCTTGCTGAGGAAGTTGGAAGAGAAACCGCCGCCACGGAAGTAGTCACGGTTGGCTGGATACCAGGTAGTTGCCTTCAAGCACTTATCTACATCCTCCTCGGTCATCTCCCAAGGCTGCTTCATGATTGGGTTGCCCTCTGCATCTGTAGCCTGACCTGTACCGTCGAGTGTGGTAGCACCAGAGTTGATCAAGTGGATGATACCACCTGCTGCCTGACCTGTAAGTTCCTTACCGGTAACACGCTTCACAGCCTCTGGACTCCAGTAGGTACGAACGTCGCTGAAGATCTGAGCACGACCTGTCAACAGGTGGTTGAACAGCATGGCTACGCCATTGCCTGCATCATTCTCTGTAGCGAGAATGATAGCCTCACGGATACCGTTCCAGTCGAATGAAGTATTGAGGAGAGCCTCAGGATAGTCGCCGTTAGGGTAGAAGTCTGTCCACTGACGCTGTCCCTGGAAACCACCGGCGATGGCATTGTGGCCCAATGCTTCCTCCTTGAAACCTAATTCTTTCAATCTTGGGTTACCGTGCATCAAGTCACGCATGATGATAGTCATCTTCACGATAAACTCCCAGTCAGCATCCTTCTGCTCACGTGTCTTTGCCTTTTCATTGTTGGCGATGTCCTCACCCTCATTGCACATACAGTGCTCGCGGGTCCATGCCATAGCCTTCTCGTACTCCACTGGGTCGTAGATACCCTCAGTCATGCGGCGGATAATCTCAGTAAGGTCAACACTCTCGTTGCGCATACCGAGGTACTCCTGGAAGAAGTTAGGGTCAACGATGGAACCAGCGATACCCATGCAGGCGCTACCCATAGAGAGATAAGACTTGCCACGCATGGTAGCTACAGCCTGGGCTGCTCTTGCAAAGCGCAGAATCTTTTCTGCTACGTCAGCAGGGATAGAGTCATCCTCCAAGTCCTGTACATCATGACCATAGATACCAAAAGCTGGCAATCCCTTCTGGGCATGAGCTGCGAGAACTGCAGCCAGATAAACAGCGCCTGGACGCTCTGTACCGTTGAATCCCCAAACAGCCTTTGGCCAGTGTGGATTCATATCCATAGTTTCTGCACCATAGCACCAGCAGGAAGTAACGGTGATGGTAGAGCCAACACCCTCGCGCTCAAACTTTTCTGCGCAAGCAGCACTTTCTGCTACACGACCGATGGTACTGTCAGCGATCACGCACTCTACAGGAGAACCGTCGCCATTACGTAAATTCTCTGAAATCAGTTTGGCTACAGACTTAGCCAAATTCATGGTTTTTTCCTCGAGGCTTTCTCGTACACCTCCCTGACGTCCGTCGATGGTAGGACGGATACCGATTTTAGGATAGTTACTCATAATTCTTGTTCTTTAAGTTTTTATAGTTACTATATTTTATATACATTATATTATATGTAAGCACAAAGGTAGTGATAAAAAACGAATCTTATCACTACCTTTATACTTTTTTATATTTGTTTTTCTTTATTTAGAATTAAACTTGAAAGCCAGAGGTTCATTCTTGAGTCCGGATGGAAGGGTAACGGTTACCTGATTGCCCTTGACGGTGTACTTGACAGACTTGCCGTTCTGCAGCAGAACCAGCTTACCCTTAGGCTTGTTCTCTGTCCAGGTAATGGTCTTAGGGGTCTTTTCTCCATCTTCCAGTGCATAGATGGCGTAGAGGGTCTTGCCGTTCTTGTCAGCGGTAAACCATACCTTGCCGTCATTATAGTGGGCTGCATTGACGGTAGAGTAAATAGCCTGACCATTCTTGTTGAGCCAGTTTCCTATCTTCAGGAGGGTATTCACAACTTCCGGTTGCAGGGTTCCATCTGCCTTCGGACCAACGCCGAGAGCGAGACATCCGCCCTTTGCCACAATTTCAGAGAGAATACCGATTACCTTGTTAGGTGACTTGAACTTGGCGTTAGGTGTCCATCCCCATGCATGGCTCAGGGTGATGCAGCTTTCCCAAGGAATAACGAGCTGCTTGGCTGGGATACCTTGCTCTGGAGTCTGATAGTTTTCATTCTTTCCACGAATGGTTCTATCTACGCTGATCATACCTGGATTGCGCTTGCGGGCATCTACCAGAATGGTATCAAGACCAATCTCGTCACCTGTAATCCATCCGCCATCGAGCCACAGAATATCAATGTTGCCATAGTCGGTGGTCAACTCGTTGAGCTGGTTCTGGGTAAACTTGCGGTAGTTCTGCCACCAGTCAGGATGCTGCTTCTTCTTGTAGTTGATGCGGCGGTTTGGGGTTGCATAATAAGGATTCCAGAACCATTTGCTGTGCCAGTCTGGTTTGGAGAAATAACAACCGATCATAAATCCCTTGTTGCGGTAGGCGTCGAATACCTCCTTGGCGATGTTGTGGCGTGGATCCTTGCCGAAAGGTCCATGAGCAATGGAGAAGTCGGTATATTTGGTATCAAACATGCAGAAGCCGTCGTGGTGCTTGGTGGTGAAGATCATATACTTCATACCTGCCTTTTTCATCACGTCAGCCCATTTGCCAGGGTCGAAGTTCACTGGGTTGAGGGAATCTTTCTGACTCCAGTACCATGCCTTGTCCTCCTCGTAGGTTGGTTTGCGTTCACGTACAATCCAGTCTTCCGAACAGATTGACCAGGATTCTACGATGCCAGGTACACTATAGAGTCCCCAGTGCATCAATACACCGAACTTCTGGTCCTGCCAATGCTTGAGTTTGGTTAATACTTGTGGATCTGTTGGCCAGACGTAATCTTCTGTGTTTGACTGTTGGTGAACGAAGCTCTGTGCTTCCTGTGCCTGCATCTGGGTAGTGAATCCTGCAGACAAGGCAAATCCGAGCATCATTAATTTAAATTGTTTCATATGCTTTGATAGTTAAATTGGATTGATGTTTTAATTGTTTATGCCGTTTTTATTTATTTATGTGCTGCAAATGAGCAAAAAGTATTGGAAATAATGGAAGAAAAGAAGAACAAGCATGAGTATCATCAGGAGATGCATAGTCTTGGCTGTAATAAAAAAAGATAATAGAAAAACGGGTTTGTGTTACTTACCCGTTTTTTCTGTTTCCTTCGGCATTATTGCCTGTTTCTTTTGCTGCATCAATCAAGCTTCCGAAGTCATCGCAGAACTCTGTCATCTGATGATAGAGCAGGTTGCTGCCTTTATCAGATAACTCTGTATCTGGCAGAGGTCCGGAGTTGATGGCCACGGTGAAGATGTTGGCTGCTACACCGGCACGAACGCCCAAAGGAGCATTCTCTACCACGATGCCTTCCCAAGGCTGTAGGTTGCCAGCTTTCTCCAATCCTATCAGATAAGGGTCTGGATTTGGCTTGCCTCGCTTCACATCATAAGCAGTTACGATATGCGTTTCATCGAGATATTCGCCGAAGTCGTTGAGAAGTCTCAGGATGAGTGGGCGCTGACCGCTGCCCGTCACGACACCTACCTGCATACCGGCTTCCTTGATCTTCTGCATGATTTCCTTCACACCAGGGAAAATCTCGGCGGTAGGCATGGAGTGGAAGATGTCTGTCTTCACATCATACATCTTCTGTGCTTCATCCAGCGTGATGTCGATACCTTTCTGCTTCTTCACCATCATCTGGATGGTGTCGATACCTCGGGCTCCCTCGGTGGCATAGGCATCGGCGGCAGTCATGTGGATATCAAACTGCTTCATTGACTCCTGCCAAGCCACGGCATGGTTGGGCATACTGTTATACAATACACCATCCATATCAAAAAGAACGGCTTTAGGGTTGAATTCCCCAAAGCCGTGGTCTTTTAAGTATTTTGAAATAATTTCCTTCATCAATTACTTCTCGTTAGCCAGACGCTCCTGGATAGCCTTGCTCTCTGCCTCATAACCTGGCTTGTTGAGCAATGCGAACATATTCTTCTTGTATGCCTCAACACCTGGCTGGTTGAATGGGTTCACCTCTTCCAAGAGACCGCTGATACCACAAGCCTTCTCGAAGAAGTAGATCAACTGACCGAGGTAGTAAGCGTTCAACTCAGGTACGTTAACCAGGATGTTAGGAACACCACCGTCAACGTGAGCCAGACGTGTACCGAGCTCAGCCATCTTGTTCACCTCGTCAACACGCTTGCCCTCGAGGAAGTTCAAACCGTCGAGGTTTTCATCGTCGTGAGGGAAGAGCAACTTCTCGTTAGGAGTCTCTACGCTGATAACAGTCTCGAAGATAGAGCGCTCGCCCTCCTGAATCCACTGACCCATAGAGTGAAGGTCGGTAGTGAAGTCGCAAGCTGCTGGGAAGATACCCTTCTGGTCCTTACCCTCGCTCTCACCATAGAGCTGCTTCCACCACTCAGCGAAGTAGTGAAGCTTAGGCTGGAAGTTGCAGACGATCTCAATCTTCTTGCCAGCCTGAGTATAGAGAGCCTGACGTGTAGCTGCATAGATAGCAGCAGGGTTCTCCTCGAAAGCTACGTCCTTGCCGCAAGCCTTCTCCATCTCTACAGCACCAGCTACGAGCTGCTTAACATCGAAACCAGCTACTGCGATAGGCAGCAGACCTACTGGAGTGAGAACAGAGAAACGGCCACCTACATTGTCAGGGATGATGAAGCTCTTGTAACCCTCCTTGTCAGCGCAAGTACGTGCAGCACCCTTCTTAGCGTCGGTTACAGCAACGATAACATCCTTAGCCTCTTCCTTGCCGCGCTGATCCTCGCACTGCTTCTTCAGAAGACGGAAAGCGAGAGCTGTCTCAGTTGTGGTACCAGACTTAGAGATATTGATGACACCAAACTTCTTGTTCTTCAAGAAAGAAGTCAACTCGAAGAGGTAATCCTCACCGATGTTGTTACCTGCGAAGAGGATAGTTGGGTTCTTCTTATCGTTGACGAGCCATGCGAAAGAGTTGCCGAGACCTTCGATAACGGCGCGTGCACCGAGGTAGCTACCACCGATACCTGCCACAACAACGACCTCACACTTTTCGCGCAATGTGTTGGCAACAGCCTGAATCTCATCGAGGAACTCAGGAGTGATAGAAGATGGCAAATGCAACCATCCCAAGAAATCGTTACCTTCACATGTGCCGTTCTCAAGAGCTTCCTGAGCGGCCTTTACCTTAGGCTCGTAAGCCTTTACTGCACCCTCTGCGAGGAATGATGCAGCCTTTGTAATGTTTAAGCTGATACTTTTCATTTTTCCTTTTTAATATCTAAATGAATGTGTTAATATTTCTCCTTTATCTGAACGAGTCGGTCAAGAGCTTGATTTCGATTTGCGGACTGATACGCTCGTACAATATATTATATACGGCATCGAGAATCGGCATGTTGACGTGCATGTGGCGATTGATTTCCTTCATACACTTCGTGCCGAAAAATCCCTCGGCTATCATCTCCATCTCTATCTGCGCACTTTTCACGCTATAGCCCTTGCCTATCATGGTTCCGAAGGTGCGGTTGCGGGAGAAGTTGCTGTAACCCGTTACGAGCAAGTCGCCCAAATATACCGAGTCGTACATACTACGGTCGATAGGGTGGACGGCTGTGAGGAAGCGATGCATCTCCTGTACGGCGTTCGACATGAGTACCGCCTGGAAGTTGTCACCATACTTCAAACCACCACAGATACCTGCTGCAATGGCATACACGTTTTTCAGTACCGATGAGTATTCGATACCGATGACGTCGCTGGAAGTTTTGGTCTTGATATACTCACTTGCCAAACAGTCGTTGGCGAAGGCATGCGCTTTGTCTGTGTCGCTGCAACCCACGGTGAGGTAACTCAATCGCTCCAAGGCAACCTCCTCGGCATGAGAAGGACCGCCAATACATGCCAGGTTCTCGTATGGTACGTCATAAACCTGATGGAAATATTCCGAGCAGACAAGGTTCTCATCAGGCACGATACCCTTGATGGCTGTGATGATGAACTTGTCGCTGATCCGTGTCTTGAGTTTCTTGAGATGGTTCTTCAGGTAAGGCGATGGGGTAACGAATACGAGTGTATCGTAGTTCTGCACTATCTTGTTGATGTCGGAAGAGAAGAATATCTCATCCACATTGAATCGTGCTGACATCAGATAGGCTGGGTTGTGGCCCATACGCTTGAAGTCCTCGATGCGGTCATCGCGACGCATATACCAACCTATGTGATGAGTATGTCCCACCACAATCTTGGCTATTGCTGTAGCCCAGCTACCGCCGCCAATTATCGCTATTTTACCGCAATTATACACCTTATTATATAATGTTAAGTGTTAAATGTTCTCAAGTTTTTTCAAGAATTAGAGAATTGGAGAAAAGATCTGAAATTCTCTAATTCTTGAAACGGAATAAACTTGATTTTATTTGTTTGCTGCGTCAATCCAGCCCTGGATGTCGTCAACAGAAGGCTTCTCGTAGCCGAGCTTGTACTTCTTGTTGATTTCGCCGATTTTCTGCTGGAGTCCCTGAGCCTTCTCTTCACGGATATCAGAGATGAGATTGAAACCTGCCTTGCGGAGCACGTATGCCCAATCTTCTGGCACGCCAATCTCTTCCCATTCCTTGATGGTGCTCTGTGGCATCTTCTTCTCTGGCTTCATCTGTGGGAAGAACAATACCTCCTGGATGAAGGTCTTGCCGGTCATCAGCATTACCAGACGGTCGATACCGATACCGATACCTGATGTAGGAGGCATACCATACTGGAGGGCACGGAGGAAGTCCTGGTCGATGATCATTGCCTCGTCATCACCCTTATCGGCAAGCTTCATCTGGTCGATGAAACGCTCTTCCTGGTCGATTGGGTCGTTGAGCTCAGAGTATGCATTGGCAAGCTCCTTACCGTTTACCATCAACTCGAAACGCTCGGTCAAGCCTGGCTTAGAACGGTGCATCTTGGTCAATGGAGACATCTCTACAGGATAGTCGGTGATGAAGGTTGGCTGGAGGAAGGTTCCCTCGCAGAACTCACCGAAGAGCTCGTCAATCAACTTACCCTTACCCATGGTCTCATCTACATCCATGCCCTTCTCCTTGCAGAATGCGCGGATTTCTTTCTCGGTCTTGCCGTTGCAGTCGAAACCGGTCTTCTCCTTGATGGCATCGAGGATAGGCAGACGGCGATATGGAGCCTTGAAGCTGATGATGTTGCCATCAATCTCACGCTCTGGCTTGCCGTTGACAGCGATACAGATAGTCTCGAGCAACTTCTCTGTGAATGCCATCATCCAGTTGTAGTCCTTATACTGAACATAAAGCTCCATACAGGTGAACTCTGGGTTGTGGTTGCGGTCCATACCCTCATTGCGGAAGTTCTTGCCAATCTCATAGACACCCTCGAAACCACCTACGATGAGGCGCTTCAGATAAAGCTCGGTAGCGATACGCATGTACATATCCTGGTCGAGTGCGTTGAAGTGGGTGATGAATGGGCGGGCAGAAGCACCACCGGCAATGCTCTGCAGGGTAGGAGTCTCTACCTCTGTATAGCCAGCGTTGTCGAGTACGTTGCGCAGAGTGCGCAGTACGGTTGCACGCTGCAGGAAGGTTTCCTTCACACCATCGTTTACGATGAGGTCAACATAGCGCTGACGGTAACGCAACTCAGGATCGTCGAACTTGTCGTAAGCTACACCATCCTTGTACTTCACGATTGGGAGTGGCTTCAAACTCTTGGAGAGCAGGCACAACTCCTTGGCGTGAACAGAAATCTCGCCAGTCTGTGTACGGAAAACGAAACCCTTTACACCGATGAAGTCACCGATGTCGAGGAGCTTCTTGAATACAGTATTATAAAGGTCCTTGTTCTCGTCTGGACAAATCTCGTCGCGGGCGATATAGACCTGGATTCTTCCCTTTGAGTCCTGCAACTCAGCGAAGCTTGCTTTACCCATTACGCGGCGACCCATCATACGTCCAGCGATAACTACCTGGCGTGGCTCGTCCTCGTCCTTGAACTCAGCCTTGATATCAGTGCTGAATGCATTGGTTGGAAACTCTGCTGCTGGATATGGATCGATGCCCATCTCGCGCAATGTCTGAAGACTCTGTCTGCGAACGATCTCCTGTTCGCTTAACTCTAAAATGTTCATATTATATTCAGATATATCTTTATATTTTCTTATTTTGGTGCAAAAATACAAATAATTTTCCGAACTCGCACCCTATTTTTATGCTTTTTAATACAATAAGGTGATTTATCTATGCAAAAATTGCACGAGCCTATAGTTTGATGAAGATTTTCTTGTGATACATCCAGACTCCCATCACGGCGTGGATGGCTACAAAGAAGAGGGCGTAGGTGAGCGATGCCACATAATCATCGGTGATGAGGCTGTGGATGCCGGCAAAGATATCTGCCTTGATGCCGAAGCTGCCGAAGAGGATGGCGAGTGCCTCGCTCATCACATAGAGAAAGAGTGGGTTCATGCCAAAGGCGAGCAATCCCCGGGTCAGGATGTTGTCTTTCTGCGGCTTCTTCTGGCTGTCGCCTGTCGCAGCTGAATCGGTAGCTGCACCTCTTCCGTCGATAAACTGTACCAGGATACCCAATATCCAGGATGCAAATCCGCAGGTTACGAATACGTAGCTGGGACTCCAGATGCGCTTGTTGATTCCGAAACCTATCAGGGAGAGTCCGAATCCCAGGGCTACCATCACAAGACCTGCCACTTTCAAGACCTTGATCTTGGATTCTACAGTCTGTCCCGCAATGGAGATGTATTTGCAGCAGAGGAATCCTATCATCGTATGGGCGATGGCTGGAATCGTGCTCAGCAGTCCTTCGGGATCTACCGGACTTCTATGATAGAGATGGTCGATGCCGAAGATGCTTCTATCTACCTGTGCCAGGATGTTGATGGAGGCATCGTATGCATAGCCGTTGCCAAATACCAGGATTCCCATATAGATGACAATCAGTCCGATGATGGTATGGATGAAGTAACGGTGGTTCAGGGTGATGGCAAGCATAGCCACTACTCCGTAGCAGAGGGCGATGCGCTGCAGGACAGCCCAGATTCTGAGGTGGGCAAAGTCTAGCCCACCTCCGTTGCATATCATGTCAAACCAGTTGATGCCCAGACCGATGAGGAAGAGCAGAACGGTTCGCTTGGCAATCTTTCTGTAGATGGCGGCAGAAGGCTTGAACTCAGTCTTCTTCAGGGATAGAAAGGTGGACATTCCCATCATGAAGAGGAAGAAGGGAAAGACCAGGTCGCATGGGGTGAGTCCATTCCACTTGCTATGCTCCAGGAAACTGTAGTTATGCTCCCCGCCATTGTTTACTAATATCATGAGGGCTACGGTGAGTCCTCGCATCACGTCGAGTGATTTTAATCTGTTCATATATTATCTGATGGATATCATGAATTACTTGATGAAATGAATGACTTCCTTGGCTATGTCTGCAGGATTTCCTTCTGGCTTCGATGAGTATGGGTTCTTCTGCAGGGTCCATGGCTCCTCCAGCGCATACCAGTCGATTTTCGGAGCACTAGGCAATGCCAGTTGGAAGAGTTCTGCGGATGTCTTGCCGGCATTCTTGCCACTACCCAAAGCCTCGTAATCGATGTTCGTGCAAGCCGCCATCTGGTCGGCGAGTGCTTTCATATAGGTACTCCAGCGCTTGTAGTAGAAGTCCTTCAGCAATCCTTGCCATTCCTTATGTCCATAATCTCGCAAACCGCCATCATCGGCACAGACACGGTTGCCCCAGGTCGTAATCTGTACGCGGGCATTCCATTCGTAGAGGTCTTTCTCTGCTGCGGTCTTACCCAGGTTGCGTGCTTCCTCTATCCAGTGTCCCAGACGGAATTCCGGACGGGTGGCGAGCAGCTTGTCCTGCAGCAGAATCATCTTCAGAAAACGGTCGGCATCCTTGTCAAACTCCTTCCGGGAGAATGATTGATAGTCGGCGATGGTCTTCCAGTACTGTTTGCGTCCCTGGTCGGCGAGAGCCTGGCGGCAGATATCTACCAGGTCGTACTCATAGTTGTTGTTGCCACGGTATTTGTCTGCTACACTGGCAAAGAGAAGGGCTGCCTGTCGGGTATCTTCCGGGTCGTAATAGTTGCGCATCTTCGACCAGCTGGAAACCTGGAAGTTGTTGAGCGAAGGACGACCGCAGAAGATGCTCTCGTGAGTACCCTGCTGGTTGTTGCCCACCGGACAGTTGTAGATGCTCTGCGCCAGGAGAGCCCATGCCTTCTCGATGGTTGCATCGTGCACACCATAGCGGGCATAGCAGTATTCCTTGAGCCAGTCTTCCTTGGTAGTCTTTTCGGCACGCCAAGGCAGTTCGCTCATCAGCTCAAACATCACCGGGTTGTTTTCCGAGCCTTCCATCGTGAAGCCCCAACCCTTGAGCGTTTCACTATTATGATTGTTTTCTCCCTTTTTTCCTGTTGCCAGATAGAAGTTGTTCAGCAGCTGGTCCATTCTTCCATGCAGTCCCACATTGCCTCCGAAGTTCTCGAGCATACAGAAGAGCCACTGGTGCTTGCCGTAACCGCCATCCCGCTTCAGAATGCTAGGACCACCAAACATCGGACGGCATTCTGAGAAGAGGTCGAGTACCAGGATGTCGCCAACCTTCAAGTCTTCAATCATCTGAGGACGAGGGTTCTCGTTCCATCCCTGAACCACCCAGACCGCTTTTGGGTTTGCACGCTTCATCGCACTCATCAGCACCTGTCCAGCCTTGGCATAATCCACGGCAGCATCATCTCCACTCTCATGGAAAGGATCCATCGAGTAGAAATCTGATTTTCCGTAGAGCTTGGTCAGTTCCTTATAATATAGGTCGGCAATTTCAGTAAATCTGCTGTCGGTAGGAGAGAGGTTGGCAGGACGCTGGTAACCGTTCCACTTGCCGGCATCCGTAACGTTCAGTCCCAGTCTCTTTTTGGCATCGTGAGGCACCATTCCGCAATAGCCCGGTAAGACTGGTTTCATGCCCATCTCTTTCATTCTGGCAAGAATCTTTTTCTGAAGGGTTTCCTGCTGCTTATACCAGTTCTGCGGCAACGGACCACCCCAACCTTCCAGGTTGTTCATTTCCCACCAGGCAAGAAAGGCTGGTCCGGCGATGAACTTGCCCACTTCTTCCTCAGAATAACCGAGTTTCAGAAGCATATTGCGCCATACGCATTCCGTGCCCACGGCAGCCAGCGGCATATTGATACCATGCAATGCCATCCAGTCGATTTCTTTCTGCCATCGGTTCCAGTCCCAGAAAGCCATCGTATAAGAAAAGGTGCAGTAGTTGAAGTCGTAACGAAGCTTGAGGTCGGTTTCATGGCGTTCTTTCTGTTTTACGGCAGGAAGAACGTTTGGCAATTTTTGGTTCATATTGTTCCAGGTGATGTGGATGCCGGCATGGTGTTTCAGATACCAGTTGATGCCCACGGCAATATTGACCCAGGAGTTGCCTCGGATGATGATAGGATTGTTTTTGCCTGCTGGTTTAGGCGCAGTGGTGTTCTTGCCATTTCCAGCCTGGTCTATCTCGAAGAAATCCTTGTCTGATTTTACAAGGATGGTCTTAAACTTGGCAGCAGCCCCCTTGTCGATTCGATTCAGAAGATCGTCTGCCGGATTAGCGTATGCGCCCAGAGTAACGGTGCATAATAGTCCTAGAAGTAATTTTTTCATAAAATTGTTTGTTGTTGTTTCAATATGCTGCAAAGATAGCGTAAAAAGCCGATAATGCCAAGCAAAAAGTGCTTAAAAGATTAAAAAAGACTTATTTATTTTGTTTTGTCTTTAATTTGCATTACTTTTGCAGGAAAATGAGGTGAGGAGTGAGCTGGACATTCGTTCGCTCTTATCCCCCTAAACGACCAACTTTAAATTTTGATAAAGGATGAACATAGATGAATTAGTAAAGAGAATCAGCAAGACCGATGGACTTTCCAAGACCCTCGGCATGCATTTCATATCTACCCCAGAGCCTGATACGCTTCAGGCTTCCATGAAAGTGGATGAGCGTAACCGCCAACCTTTCGGATTCTTGAGTGGAGGTGCCTCTCTGGCTCTTGCCGAGAATGTAGCAGGCATTGGCTCCCTGGCTTTGTGCCCGGGACAGATTGCTGTGGGCATCAATGTGAGTGGTACTCATGTACAGGCTGTGAGTGAAGGTGATACGGTTACGGCATACGCCAAACTGGTACACAAGGGCAGAACCTTGCACACTTGGGAGGTAGCCATCAAGAATACAGCCGGTGAGTTGATCTGTACCGTGCAGGTAACTAACTATGTGTTTACTCCCAAAAAGAAAGACTCAAAGAAAGAAGAATCTAAAAAGACAGAAGAATAAGGTATGACAGCATTTGCATATTATCGTTTGCCTTATCTGCATCACGCTCATTATGTGGCGCAGCGGGAGGGTGAGCCGGAAGTGCTCTCCTCGGTGGCGGAACTGAATGGCAAGGAGGGCTTTGTGATAGCTCCTTTCTCGCCGTCCAGCGATTGCCCCGTGCTGCTCATTCATCCGGATGAAAGCAAACTTTTGCCCATTTCTGATGCAAAAGCGATTTCAACATCTGATTCTACTCAGGCAGAAAACGCTTCTGATCGTGATGCCTATGCCGGAGCTTTTGAATGTTTTCATCAGGAATTGGAGAAAGGTACTTTCGGAAAGATTGTGCTGGCAAGAAAGGCAACTGTGCGAACTGCTGATAAGGATTTCGAAAATCTCTTCATGAAGGCGTGCAGGATGTATCCTCGTCTCTTCGTCTCCCTGGTTTATACCCCACAGTCGGGAATGTGGCTGATGGCAACTCCTGAGATTCTGCTCAAGGGAGAACTGGGGAATATGAGTACGATGTCGCTGGCGGGTACCCAGAAGGCGGAACCTTCCCGCACCGTTGCCGATTATCCGGTGGAGGGCGTGGAATGGTCGCATAAAAATCAGGAGGAGCAACAGTATGTCACGGATTATATCGAAGATTGCATCAAGGCTTTTGCTGACGATTATCAGCTCAAGGGACCTTATACCACGATGGCAGCAAACCTCTATCATCTCCGTACGGATATCAGTTTCCGTCTGCGGGATGAAGGCAGGTTGGGAGATGTGATAGATGCACTCTATCCTACGCCTGCAGTCTGCGGTATTCCGAAGGAGGAAGCCCGCCGGTTTATCCTGCAGCATGAGCATCAGCCCCGCAAATACTATAGTGGTTTTGTAGGCCCTATCTCTCCGCAAGGTAAGACCCATCTCTTCGTTTCTCTGCGCTGCATGAATATCCTGCCGGATGGAGCCTGTGAACTCTATGCTGGTGGCGGATTGCTCAAGGAGAGCGAGATGGAAAAGGAATGGAAGGAAACTGAAGCTAAAATGCAGACGATCAGACGTGTATTGCTTTAGCTGAGATGGTCAGTTCATCAGACGTGTTTTTCTTTGATTAATTATAAAATCTTAATTATAAATCAGTTTTCGTGTTTAGTAATATCGATAATGTCAATATCCTGACGGGTGTTCTCGCATCTCATGGTGTGAGAAGAGTGGTGGTTTGTCCTGGAAGTCGTAATGCGCCTATCGTGCATAATTTTAATGAGATGGAAGGCATTACCTGCTATCCTGTCACCGATGAACGCAGTGCAGGATTTGTGGCTATGGGCATTGCCTTGGGTAATCCGTCACCATGTCCCGATCCGGTAGCGGTATGCGTTACTTCCGGTTCTGCATTGCTCAATCTCTATCCGGCAGTCTGCGAGGCTTTTTATCAGAAACTGCCTGTCATCGTGATTTCGGCTGATAGACCTGAAACTTGGATCGGACAGCAGGATGGACAGACGCTGCCACAAGCCAATGTCTTTGGGACGATGGTCAACAGGAGTGTGAATCTTCCGATTATATCCAATGAGGAGCAGGCATGGTATTGCGAACGGTTGGTGCACGAAGCGGTTATCGATTGCGTGCATCGCAAGATAGGTCCGGTACATATCAATATTCAGCTTTCTGAACCGCTCTATCAGTTTACGGTAGATAAGCTTCCGAAAACTCATTGGGTGGATTACGTGAAGACCAATCTCTTTGGCGGCAGTTTCCATTATGGTGATATGCTTGATTTCCTGAATGCCAGGAAACCGATGATTGTGGTAGGGCAGGATTACCCATGCAGTCAACTTTACGGCATCAAGCAGATAGATTCATGGGCAGTCACGCTTATCGAACCGACGGCTCTGGGCACATCAAGTGAAGATCCTGCATGCCGGGAATTCTCCAGCGGCCTCCAGGTTACCAATTTCGATGAAGTGCTGAATAAGTTGGGGGATGACGAGGATTATATGCCCGATTTTATTCTCTATGTAGGAGGCACTTTGGTGAGCAAGCGTCTGAAAAAGTTTCTTCGCCTTGCCGTAAAGAAGGGGGCAAAGGTATGGCGGGCAAGCACCGATGGTGATTACATCGATACCTTTATGCGTATTGACCGCATCTTCCCATGTGATACCACACAGTTGGCAGATGCCATGACTTCTTACGATCAGGTTTATCGGGATGAAGTGGATGCGTATAAGGAACGTTGGGAGAAAGCACTGTGGGCGGCTAAACGTCATGCTTTCGATTATGAACCGTCCTTCGGCAGTATGGCAGCTGTGAAGGCTTTCCAGGCGGAATATCTGGCTCATTCACTGGATGATACTCGTGAGTGCCGTCTTTTTTATGGCAATAGCATGGCTATTCGTCTGGCTTGCATCTATGCCCGTCAGTATGTGCATTGCAATCGGGGTGTAAATGGTATTGAGGGGTCGCTATCTACGGCAGCAGGCTTGTCTATCTATCTTTCGGAGTATCATCATCCTGACGCAAGGAGTCAGCAGAAGGTTTTCTGCGTATTGGGCGACCTGAGTTTCTTCTACGATCAGAATGCTCTCTGGAATCAGAATCTCAATGGCAGTCTTCGCATCTTGTTGCTGAATAATGGTGGTGGAGCCATCTTTGCCAAGTTCAAGGGATTGAAGGAGAGTGCTGCGCGCGAAAAACTGGTGATGGCTGAGCATTGCACCTCGGCTTATCACATTTGTCTGGCACAGAATGTGGCTTATCAGAATGCTGATGATATGAAGTCGTTGCATGAGGGGCTCGACTGGCTCATCCATACCGAGTCTGACAGACCGATGCTTCTGGAAGTGCTAACGGATATAGAAACAGATAATCAGGTAATAGAAAAATATTATAATAGTTTTCAAATATGAGAGAATGGAAAAAGATAGAAGGTTTTGATTTCAAGGAAATCATCTTCGAGGAGTATAATCATATCGCTAAGATTACAATCAATCGTGAGCGTTATCGCAATGCCTTCACCCCATTGACCACCTGGGAGATGGCGCAGGCTTTCAACTACTGTCGTGACTGTCTGGATATCCGTGTGGTTATCTTGACGGGTGCTGGCGACAAGGCTTTCTGTGCCGGTGGTGATATGCATGTGAAGGGCAGGGGTGGATATGTAGGCAACGATGGTGTGCCTCGTCTCAACGTGCTCGATGTGCAGATGCAGATTCGCCGCTTGCCTAAGCCTGTTATCGCCATGGTGAATGGCTATGCCATCGGTGGCGGTCATGTGCTCCATGTGATGTGCGACCTGACCATCGCATCAGAGAATGCCATCTTCGGACAGACCGGTCCTAAGGTGGGAAGCTTTGATGCCGGTTTCGGTTCTTCTTATCTGGCAAGAATGGTAGGTCAGAAGAAGGCTCGTGAAATCTGGTTCCTCTGCAAGCAGTATTCAGCAAAAGAGGCAGAGGAGATGGGAATGGTAAACAAGGTGGTTCCTCTCGATCAGTTGGAGGATACCTGTGTAGAGTGGGCTGAAATCATGATGGAGCGTTCTCCTTTGGCTCTCCGTATGATCAAGGCTGGATTGAATGCCGAGTTGGATGGTCAGGCTGGTATCCAGGAGTTGGCAGGCGATGCCACCATGCTCTATTATACCATGGATGAGGCACAGGAAGGCGGTAAGGCTTTCCTGGAGAAGCGCAAGCCTCGCTTCGGGGATTATCCTCAGTTCCCATAATAAAAAACTCGGAAGATACATTTCTATATCTTCCGAGTTTTTTTATTCGTGAGTAGCGAATCTCTGTTCTGCGAGCTTTTCATACTTGGTTCCTGGCTTGCCATAGTTGGCGTAAGGCCAGATGCTGATGCCGCCGCGAGGAGTAAAGATACCTGTTACCTCAATATACTTTGGATCCATCAGCTTGATGAGGTCCTTCATGATGATGTTCACGCAGTCCTCGTGAAAATCACCGTGGTTGCGGAAACTGAAGAGATAGAGCTTCAGGCTCTTGCTCTCTACCATCTTCACGTCAGGAATATAGCTGATGCGAATCTCAGCAAAGTCTGGCTGACCCGTGATAGGGCAGAGGGATGTAAACTCAGGGCAGTTGAAACGTACCCAGTAATCATTGCCAGGGTGCTTGTTCACGAAGGTCTCCAATACCTCTGGCGCATAATCCATTCTATATTGGGTCTTGGCACCCAGTGCCTTCAACCCATCTTCTTTTCTATCCATTGTTTTATTCTATTGTTTAATTCTAATGTTTCGTGTTTGTTTTTGGGGCAATCTCTTTCTGAAAGCATTAAATCGATCCTAACTTGAAGATGTTGTAGGAGATGTTGTTGTCATACACATCCTCGCCTTCATGCTTCTTGATGACATTGACCACACGGATGGTGATAGGCAGCACGATGATTTCATACACAGTCTTCAGTACCACCTGCCAGAGCATCAGCCAAGGCAATTCTGAGGTTGGAACGATTCCGCCCAGGGCAAGAGGGAAGAAGATTAGACTATCGCAGCTCTCGCCTGCCACGGTACTCCAGATGGCACGGGCAGAGAAATGCTTGCCGCCATCACGAATCTTCATCACGCTCATTACGTAGGCGTTGGCAAAGGAACCTACGATGAATGCCACGAAAGAGGCGGCTGCAATGCGGGGAGCCAGACCGAAGATGGCATGGAAGCCGGCATCGTTGGTCCAGTAGGGAGCGGCAGGAATCCAGTCGCAGATGGCGCCCAGAGTTACGAAGAAGAAGTTCATGGCGAAGCCGGTCCAGATGAGGAGACGGGCTTTCTGGTAGCCCCATACTTCGCATACCACATCATTGATGATGTAACTTACCGGGAACACGATCAGACCGCCGGTCAATGAGATGGGACCAACGGCGATTTGCTTTGTTTCGAGCACGTTTGCCGCAATGAGACAAACGCAGAAGAGGATGCTGAAAAGCATAAACAGCACACTCACTTGAGTTGTTTTCTTTTCCATTTTCTTGTTTTTTACGAGGTTTACCAAGCACTCGGATTATACTAACTTTTTTAATTCGGGCTGCAAAATTACAACATTTCTCTCTAACTGCCAAATCTTTACCCGTTTTTTTGCATAAAAAAAAGCCCCAAGTACTATCACTAGCACTTAGGGCGATATGTATTAACTAAACCTAACTTATCTAACAATTAAACCTAACTAAACAATCTAACCTAAACTAAACAATCTATTCAACCAAAACCTAACTAAACAATCTGCTTATGAAAAACTAACCAAAAACACTTATCCTATTGAAATCTGGCGTGCAATCTTCTGCTCCTCCTGCTGCATTTTAGGCAACTGGATGGTGAGCACACCGTCAGCTACGCTGGCAGAAATCTTCTCCTTGTTGACATCGTCTGGGAGAATCAGGGTCTGCTCAAACTTAGCGTATGAGAACTCGCGACGTAGATAAACGTGCTCCTCCTGCTCAGGCTGATGCTTGTTCTCCATCTTGATGTGGAGATCGCCATTCTCATTGAGATTTACCTCAAAATCATCCTTGCGCATTCCTGGGGCTGCAAGTTCTACTGTATATTTTGTCAAAGACTCCTTGACGTTGATAGCTGGGGCTGTAGTATTAGCCTTCTGCATATTACCCTCGTTGAAGAGTCCGTTAAATACCTCTGGTATCCAAGAATTTCTGTACATCATAATCTTAACCTCCGATTCTATTTTTATGTATTATTATTCGTTATTATTTATGTTGTGTAGCGAATTACTGATCCGCTTACACTCCCTCATCTAGCAATCCCCGTACCAAAGTGCAAACTTCTGTCATTTCGGCAGTAAATCTGAAGAAATGCAAATAACCCCCAAAAAAACGACCCAAAAAGCCCGACATTCTGTCGCGAATGCCGGGCCTTTTATCTTTTATTTCTCCATAAACTTCTTGGCAGCTCTGAGCTGGTGTCTCATCACGCTCAGGAACTCCTGGCTCTCCTGAAGTACATTCAGGTAAACCAGCGAAATCTGCATCAGGGAATTATCTGAAAGATGCTGGATGCGGTCGATATGCTTCTTGCGAAGTACGCTGAGCTCATCCTTGCAGGCATCTGCCTCGGCGAGAATCTCGTGGTAGTTCTCGTAGCGGCTGGTCTCAATCTGCTCGCAGCTCATACGCATCAGGTCGTTGATCTTCTGGCGTACAGGAGCAAACTCCTTGGTGTATTCTGCAGGAAGTGGATTGAAGTTGTTGTCCACGTGCTCCTTGATCGGGTCTAGCATACGGCGCAGAGAGTAGATGAACTGCTGGTTGCTGTTGGCACCCAGATGGAACCAGGTGTTGCGCTCGATGGCAATCTCCATAGGTGATTTCTTCAAACCGAGCATCTCCTGGCGACGGAACTTCTTCAGCATATCCTGCTCCTTCTTCAAGTCCTTGTTGGCATGACGGAGATACTTAGGATTCTCGTTGGCAAGACCATCCATAATCTGGTTGAACTCGTTGAGTGCAAAGTGGCAGACGAAGCTCTGGGTGCGGGATACCTGGCGACGAAGCAGATCCCATACAATCTCTGGATCGTGTGAGCGCATCATCAACTGGAAGGTGCTGCCCTTGCTCTCTTCCTTTGCCTTCTTGTTATACTGGATGTTGCTGCGGATGAGCAGGAAGATAACCAATGCCATGAAGCAGCTCTGGATTCCTACACCGCCGAAGTGCATGATGAGGCAGACAATGGCGCAGGCTGCGAAAGCTACACCGGCTGTGATGAACCATCCACCAATCACACTCAATACACCGGTTACACGGAACACGGCACTCTCACGGCTCCAGGCTCTATCGGCAAGTGAAGAACCCATAGCCACCATAAAGGTTACGTAGGTGGTAGAGAGTGGCAACTTCAGGTTGGTACCGATGGTGATGAGCATACTTGCCAATACCAGGTTTACGGCTGCACGAACCACGTCGAAGGCTGCGCTCTCTTCCAGCTCTACATCGTTCTTGTCGAATCGACTGTTGATCCAGTTCATCAGAGCCTTTGGCATAAACTGCTTCAACCAAGAATCTGTAGCCTGGCAGTTGCGTACAATCACGCGGGCTGCAGAAGAACTTCCGAACATCTCGTCACCCTCGTCCTGACGGCTCAAATCCACTGAAGTCTTAATTACGTTCTGAGCCTTCTTGGAAGTTGCCATAGCGATGATCATCACGGCACCGGCAGCGAGAAGATAAACTGGAGTAGTCTTGGCGCTATCCATCAGAGAAGTCATCATAAACTGGTCTGGAGTAGCACCGTTGGCATTTGCCATATAGTCCTGATAAGAGGAAAGACCTGCGAGAGGCACACCGATGAAGTTCACCAGGTCGTTGCCGGCGAAAGCCATAGCCAGGGCGAAAGTACCCATCAATACGGTAAATTTGAAGATATTGATGCGGCAGAGATGCAGGAACTCCATCACGATGGCTGAACCCACGAAGGTGATGCAGAGCAGCAAGCCCAGGTTCTGGTCGATGTAATCGCGCCATTCTGCTGGCAGGTAAGGACTCTTACCCAATCCCTTCATGAAGATGAAGTAAGAGAGGGCTGTGAAGGCGATACCGCCGAAGATGGCGATGCTATAGCGTGAATGCTTGCGGTAATTGAAGGTGAAGATGATACGGGAAAGCCACATCACGAAAGCACCAAATACGAAGGCAATGATGACGGATGAGAAGATACCCATGATTACCTCCAATGCCTTGTTACTGTTCAGCAAGACGCCGTAGTTCAGACTGTCGTCACCATACATCTTCAGGGTTGCGAGGATAAAGGCACCTCCCAGGAGCTCGAACACCAGTGAAACGGTGGTTGAGGTTGGCATACCCAGCGTATTGAACACATCCAGGATGATCACATCCGTCACCATCACGGCTAGAAAGAGCGTCATCACTTCCTCGAAGGTAAAGTGATCTGGACTCATAATGCCGTGTCGGGCGATATCCATCATTCCTGATGACATGATGGCACCCAGTACCACACCGCAGGATGCGATGATCAGCACCGTGCGAAACTTAGCCACCTTAGCTCCGATGGCAGATTGCAGGAAGTTGACAGCATCGTTGCTGACTCCCACGAAGAGATCAAACACTGCCAGACAGAGCAGGAAGATCACGATACAAAGATAAATCGTACTCATTATATATTAATGTTTATTGTTTATTTTTTCCCCTCGTTTTCGGTTGCAAAGGTACGTAAGGGATGTTACAGGTGATTTAAACAGGTGTTACAATCCTGTTAAAAACATTTTTTCTTCGATTTTTTAGAAAGAAAGCATTATCTTTGCACTCGTTTTTAAGGTAAAGTAGTATATAATAATGTATAAGAAATCATAGAATGGAAAAACTGAAAGATATCAGGGCGATAGCCTTCGATGCCGACGATACGCTCTGGGCATTGCAGAATTACTTTGAGGATGTAGAGCATGAATATTGCGAGCTTCTTTCTGCTTATGGCAGGGAAAAGGAGATTTCTGCTGCCCTCTTTGAAACGGAGAGCCGGAATATGGCAGACTTGGGATATGGCTGCAAGGCTTTCACCCTTTCGCTGGTAGAAAATGCCATTAGGGTGAGTCATGGCAAGGTGGAGGCGAATGTCATTGCTCAGATTCTGGATCTTGGCAAGAGCCTCCTGCATCTTGATGCCAAACCGCTGGAGGGTGTTGAGGCTACCCTTGCCCGCATCCGTGAAATGAGAGTAGGGCAGGAGGATGGTTCTTCCGGTGAAAGAAGATACAAGCTAGCTGTCTTTACCAAGGGAGAACTGATGGATCAGGAGAATAAGTTGTGGCGTTCGGGGCTGCAGCGCTATTTTGATGTGGTAAGTATCGTGAGCGATAAGAAGCCCGAGGCTTACCGCCGTCTTTGCAGGGAGATGGAAGTGAAGCCCGAAGAGCTTCTTATGGTGGGCAACAGTTTTAAGAGCGATATTGCGCCGGCATTGAAAATCGGAGCCTCTGCCGTCCATATCCCTTTCCATACTACCTGGGCGCACGAAAAGATAGAGGAGTTTGAACATCCCAACCTCCGCCGCATCTCCCGCTTTGCGCAGCTGCTGGACATCCTGTAGCTTCCTTGGGGCAAGTTTCGCACAGATAATCTGCGCTAACGTGCTTTTTTCATACCATTAGCGCAGATTATCCACGAATAATTTGCGCTAATGGGGATTTTTTTATATCTTTGCAGAAGATAAGCTGCACTCGGCAATTTGAAAGCAAGCTTTCATTGCGCTCGCTTGCATTATCTTTGCGCAGAAAATAACGAAAGATATGGAACAGAGACTGATAGGAAGAAAAGCAGAACTCAAACTGCTCAATGAATATATAAACTCCGATAAATCAGAGTTTATCGCCGTCTATGGAAGACGACGTGTAGGCAAGACTTTTCTCATCAGAAAAGCCGTAGAGGATCATTTTGCCTTCTTCATGACAGGAATGAACGGAGTTGCCAAAGGCGAACAGCTTGTCAACTTCAGCATTGCCCTGCAAAAATATACCCACTCCACCACTCTGCAGACGTTCAAGAGCTGGCTGCTGGCATTCTATGCCTTGTCACAATACATAGAAACACTTCCGGAAGGCAAGAAAGTAATATTCATCGATGAATTGCCATGGATGGATACCGCCAAATCGGGATTCATACCAGCACTGGAAAACTTCTGGAACAGTTGGGCTGTACTGCGCAACGACATCAAACTCATCGTTTGCGGATCAGCCACATCCTGGATGATCAACAACCTGATTCGCAACCGTGGTGGCTTGCACAACCGACTGACCCATCATCTGATCGTAAAACCATTCACTCTGCACGAATGCGAAGAATACTTCAAGGCTTACCACTTCGGCTACAGCCGAAAACAGATAGCAGAATGCTATATGGTTATGGGTGGAATACCTTATTATCTGTCTATGATGGATAAATCGAAAAGTCTGGCACAGAACATCGACCAGCTGTTTTTCGCAGACAATGCAGAACTGAAAGATGAATTCAACGATTTATACAGAGCTTTGTTTAAGAAATCAGCCGACCATATCGCCGTGGTTACTGCCCTTGCTACCAAAGGAATGGGTATGACCCGCCAGGAACTGGTCAAGGCATCGGGAGGAAAAGATAACGGAGCCTTCTCTACAGTACTGGAAGAATTGGAACAATGCGGATTCATCCGTCTGTATGAACCATTCAGCACTACCAACAAGATGACTTCCGACATTCGCCAAAAGCGAAACACCTTATTTCAGTTAGTAGATTTCTATACGCTCTTCTACTTCCGGTTCATCAGACATAACAAGTATCAGGATTCCAGTTTCTGGTCATCCTCCCAGAACAGTCAGCTATACCATACTTGGGCTGGCTTGTCGTTTGAGATGCTTTGTCTAAACCATATAGACAAAATCAAGCATGCCCTGGGAATTTCGGGAGTACAGACCTTGGTTTGCTCATGGCGAAGCAGCAACACAGAAAAGGGAGCTCAAATAGACTTGCTGATAGACCGGAAAGATGAAACCATCAACATCTGTGAGATGAAATTCTACAAGAGCGAATTCGAAATCAGCAAGGAATATGAGGAGAAATTGCAGGAGAAACTTCGTATCTTCACTGAAGAGACGAAGACTTCCAAATCGCTTCTCCTCACATTGATTACTTCTTTCGGATTGAAGCAGAACAAACATAGCGACATCGTACAGAAACAGATTACGATGGATGATTTGTTTATTTAAAAGATAACCCTAAAATGAAAGGGTGTGGCTTATGCCACACCCTTTCTCAAAACTCCCACACTTACTTCTTCCCCTTCGGTGCCTTACTGAATTTATACATCAAATGCAGCATCGCATAGCTTGGCAGGGTATTGTTCCATTTCTCAGTCTTGCCCTGGCCGCCCACCTCATACACGGTGCTCGAGAGATTCTGAAGAATATCAAAGGCCTCTGCCTTCAGCGTCAGCTTGCCTTTGCAGAACGAACGGGCTAGCGAGGCATTCCATACCAGATCACTGGTGTTAAACGACTTCTCGCTGTAACCACGCCTGCAATATTCCTTCAGGTCGGTAGAGAGAGAAATGCCCAGAGGCAAGGTGTAAGTCATGTTGCCACCATACTCAAAATCATAGGCATTCAATTTCTCGAAATTGCTGCGGTCGCTCGTACCATGCTTCCACTCCACCTTTCCACCCAAGTTGATGCTCAACTTGTCTTTCTGATACTTGAAGTACAAACTGTTACCCAACTCAGTTCTGAGCACATAGCAGAGCTGAGTAGAATTATTGTCGTAAGCTATATCAAAATCCTTGCGGCGCAAACCGTTAAACCACAGGCGATAATCCAGACGGAACAAACGGGCCTTGTCAAGAGCCACACCATAAGATGTCGTAGTCCAGAAATCCCAGTTGCCGCCACCACCAATATTATCACTCATATAGGTGTAACCACCCGTCTGCGAATTATAAGTAGTGCGGGTACCCACAAGATTGTGATAGAAATTACCCGTAGCGAAGAATCCCACATACTGCTGATTCTTGAGTCCGTTGAAACGGATGTTTACATCATAATGATGATACAGCGAATTCTCCAGGTCCGGATTGTTCACCCTCACCGCCAGCGGATTCGAATTGTCTCTGTATGGCATGATGCTGAAGAAATCAGGCATCTGACTCTGCATATAATAAGTTAAGCTGATAGACTTCTTATCGTCATCACAACCGTACATGAACGTAGGTCTGAATACCACACGGCTTCTCCTGGCTATCGTGTCGAGAGTCGATGTATGGTAATTAAGTCGCTCCTTTTCTTCAGAAATGCTCAGCGACAGAACCAGGTATGAAGATCTATCATTTCTTTGGAATATAAGTTCACCACCCGTATTCTTTTTCATCGTCTGATAGCTTCTACTCACATCCTCGTCTATCACCCCCGAAAGCTGCTCCATGTTAGAAGGCAGCGTGGCGAACATCAGTTCCGGATTGGCTATCCAGTCGCCGCCAAGCTCATCCAGGCGGTATTTCAAGCCCTTCACCGATTGATAGGTCTGCGCAAATTTGGGTCCTATAAACATTGCCCATTTAGAATATGGAATTGCTATTTCATAATCCAAGCTGGCATTCATATCATAGCTGTTCTGTCTGCTGTCATTGTAATAGTTACGCAAATCCTTCTCGCCAGTCTTGAAATACTCATTGCGGTTCAGGCTGAAAGACTCGTTTGGCTTGGAGCTGGTATACATTCCAGACATGCCCAGAGTTATTCTGTCACCCCATGGCAACTTATACCACACCAGAGCTTGCTGACTACCTGTGAATGCATGTACTTTTGAGCGTGACTGATAGAGCGACCGGTTGGTGATGATGTCATGCAAGCTGCCACTAACATTCTGTGCAAAGGTAGAATCGATGGTCTGCCTGATATCGCCCCATCTTTCAGGATTGGCAGAATAGGTAGCACTGAGGTTTGACGAAGATGACTTTCTGTCGGAGTAGTCGATACGGGTATCCAACCATACTCCCAACTTTCCACTCACCTGGAAGTTATTGTAGAGGTTGAAACTATGGTTGTCGCTGCGCGAATCACTGATACTTCTACCGAAGATATTGCCTGTAGAGGCAAAATTCTCCTGCGAACTGTGGGTCAAGTCATGCGTATTGTCCCAAGCAAACGTAACGTTTCCCTTCTCTCTTATTTCCTGGCTCTTCGATGTCGTATTAAAGTCAACGCCCACTTGGCGGGTAGTCTTTTGTCCCTGCGGACTGTTGGAAGGCGACCAGTCGCCCTGACTTCCCGGTTTTCGTGTTTCGTTCTTGTTATTCATGTTGCCGAATACCGAGATTCGAGAATTGTCTGTGTAGTAGAGACCGAAGAGACGAGCCAGATAGCGGTCTTCGCTTCCCCCCGCCGCCTCCATGTTGGCGATGTATCCACGGGAGTACTCACGCTTCCGGGCCACATCCATCACATAGTCTTTCTTCTCCATCTCCTTCCCCATGAGTCGGCTTTTTTCAGAAGAACGGTCATACACCTTCAGTTCCTTTACGGTATAGTAAGGAAGATTGTCGAGCATCACCTGGTTCTTCCCCTTGAAGAAGTCTTTTCCGTTAAGGAGCAGATAATCTATCTTTTTGCCGTTCACGTAAATATCGCCGTTACTCTTCATTTCAGCTCCCGGCATCTGTCTTACAAGCGCATCGAGCATGGAACCATCAGGCACATTGAATGCACTGGCATTAAAGACGAGCGTATCGCCACGGTAAGCCAGCTTCACCTTGGTGCCAGTCACCACCACGTCATCGAGGGCAACATCCTGATTGAATTTCTTCTTGAGCAAAAGCGAAGGAAATGAGAAATTTTTATTGCGTGCTATGTATTTGATGGTATGATTGATACACTTCGACTCATAGCCATCACACGCTGCCTTGACGATATAAGTAGCGGGACGTGCTGGGACTTGAGTATGATAAAAGAGGTGTTTTCCCCATCCACTCGTAGTCATGGTATCTATCACGTTGCTGTCCTTGTCCATCACCGTGACAAAGGCCTTCAGATAGGCCTGGGTAAACGAATCTTTCACGTCACCATAAATTTCTACTTTATGCTCTTTCTTTTTCTTTTCTTGCTGTTGCTGCAGATTGTGCAGGTTGCCACGAGCATAGGTCGGCAATACAGCCATCAGAAACAAGATAATCAAGTTAATAGATTTCATATTTTACCATTTTAGTTATTATTCACCACATTCTTTCACCTACCGTATTGCCCCCATCTGGCAGCCAATATACTGATAGATTTTGCAAAGATACAGTTTTCATGTTAGAATATAGCATAATGGTCTGCATTTTAGGCTTTATTATCTTTTTTATTATAGGTATAAAGTGCACTTTTCCCGCCAGGCATCAAAAAAGAAAGTCTCCCGCCAGGCGTCCCGGCGGATTTGAAATCCGCCGTAAAAAAAGGTTCGACCTATTAAAACCGGGGGATTTGCAATCCCCCAACAACAACCCCCAAAAGCACAAACTGGATGTTGCGGATTGCAAATCCGCAAAGCCTAAATAGGTTAGGACATTTTTTAACGGCGGATTGCAAATCCGCCGAGCACCTAGCGGGGGCGGGGGATCAAATCCGGCGGGACGCCATTCAATACTGATGGTAATTTTGTGTGGGTCGTATTCAAATACAACAGGAACAGTGTGGTAGTTACCCCACAGTTACCCCACAGTTACCCCACAGTTAATGAAAGTAATTACTGTAATAAGAGATAACTTTGTCATTTCTATTACTCTGCGCTTACTTCTCTACCAGCACATCCTGCTCCTCGTAGCTGTCAAACCCCAGACTGAGGTCGGCACCTCTTTCCTTGAAAATCTCCAGGAGGTCTGCCTGCATCTGAGGATTGAGAGGGAACTCGCCATTCTTTGCCTTGTAGAAACGGCGCTCTAACTTCCCCACATTATATAAAAAGGTTAAAGAGAGGGCGAAAAAGCAAGTTTTATATGTTTTTTTTGCCCCATTTGCATTTATTAACTTTTTTTTAGACAACTTATTAAAATTTATCGTAAATTTGCAACCGGTTATTAAAATAAATAAGCCTAAGCGATAAGAATCATTAATAGAAATATATATAGTCAGACTATTATATAATTAAGAATCTGATTATCTCTATAAAACTACATAATATAACAATTAAAACCAAACAATTATGAGCAAAAAAAGTCAGTTTGGCATGACCCTATTACTATCTACGATTTTAGTAGGTGGCGCCAATGCGAGTACTGTTCCTTCCTCAAGTACATTTGGTGTAGCCCAGGTAACACAGCAGGGTGCTGTTTGCAAGGGTGTGGTAAAGGACGCTGCTGGTGAACCAATTATTGGTGCAACGGTCAAGGTGAAAGGTTCCGAAAAGACAGGAGCTGTAACTGACCTGGATGGTGTATTTACCCTTTCTGGTGTAGAAAAAGGACAGACTGTTGTTGTTTCCTACATTGGTTATGTAACACAGGAAGTGAAGTTCAAAGGTCAACCTTTGGATGTTGTAATCTATGAAGATTCTAAAACCCTCAACGAAGTAGTTGTAGTAGGTTACGGTACTACTTCTAAGAGAAAGACCACATCTGCCATCTCTTCTGTAAAGGCAGATGACATTGCTAAGGTACCTGTACCTAATATTACACAGAGTTTGGCAGGACGTGCTCCTGGTCTTATCGTGCAGCAGTCAGGTGGTGGTATCAATGCCAAGGCATCTATCAAGATCCGTGGTGGTGGCACACCTCTCTACGTTATCGATAACATTATCTGTGAGGAGCGAGACTTCCAGAACTTGAATACAGATGATATCGACCAGGTAACTGTATTGAAGGATGCTTCTGCTACCGCTATCTACGGTGCTCGAGCAGCCAACGGTATCATCATGGTAACTACCAAGAAGGGAGCTACAGGCAAGTTGAATATTGACTATAGCTTCAACTACACACTCTCTCAGCCAGCCGACTTGCAGGATAAGGTAGATTCTTACACAGCAGCTACCTATCTGAACCGCGGTCTGGAATATGACGGACGTGCCCCTCAGTACTCTAAGGAAGAACTGGAACTCTTCCGCAACGGTACTGATCCTAAGGGTCATCCTAATGTAGATTGGCAGGACGTATGTATGCGTGCTTTCGCTCCTGAAATGCGCCACAATCTCTCTGTTGCAGGTGGTAATGATGTAATGAAGATCTACACAGGTCTGGGTTACTACAACCAGGAGTCTATCTATCGCACCAACTCCAACAACATGCAGCGCTACAACTTCCGTACCAATATGGAGGCTACCTTCAAGCAGATTGGTTTGAAGGTACAGACGGGTGTAGATGCTTACATCGTGGATACCAAGGAACCAGCAACAGCTTCTGGCCGTGGATATTACAATGTATGGTCTCACATCCAGAACAAGCGCCCTTGGGAGCCTGCTTACAACCAGTACGGACAGATTTACAGCGGTACTACCGATAACCCTCTCGTTGACATCAGCGGTGATGGCGGTTACTATAAGGAACAAATCAGTTCTGTACGTGGTAACCTCAACCTGATCTGGGAGGTGCCATGGGTGAAGGGACTTACCCTGAAGGCGCTCGCCAGCTACGGTATCGTGAACGACCACAACAAGACCTGGGAGAAGTCTGCACAGACATACGACTGGGAGGGCAATCCTGCTACAGCCAACAAGCCTAGCCTGAGCAAGAACGTTTACTACCGCAGCAACTTCAATACTCAGTTCTTCGTTGACTACTCTCGTACCTTCTTTGAGAAGCATACAGTAGGTGCAACCTTCGGTGTTGAGGCCAGCGGTTCAGATTACGACAACTCATCTTTGGCTCGTAACTCATACCTCTTCGACGTTGACCAGATGAATTCAGGTCCTGTAGATACAGCTACCAACGGTTCATCAGAGGGTGTAGGTTATCGCCGTGCAGCCTTTATCGGCCGTTTGAAGTACGACTATGATTCTCGCTACATGTTCGAGGTAAATATGCGTCATGACGGTAGTGACTACTTCCCAAAGAACAAGCGTTGGGGAACCTTCTTCTCTGGCTCTGCAGCATGGGCAGTATCTGATGAGGCATTCTACAAGAACCTCGGTATCGACAAGGTGCTCAACCTCTTGAAGATCCGTTCTTCTTACGGTGAGATCGGTCAGGACAGTAATGTAAATCGTTTCGCTTATGTATCTTCCTATGGTATGAATACCCGTGGTGCTTACCTCGGCGGCAAGTGGTACTCAAGCTTCTATGAGGGTAATCTTATCAGTCCAGATATGACCTGGTACACCACCAAGGACTTCAACATCGGTGTTGACTTCGCTACACTCAACAGTCGCTTGTCAGGATCTATCGATTACTTTGCCAAGGTTACAACAGGTTACATCGCTTCACCTTCAAACGTAGGTTATACAGCTCCTCTGGGCAAGAACCTTCCTTACGTGAAGTCAGACGGTGAGAGCATCCGCCGTGGTGCTGAGTTTGTGCTCCAGTGGAAGGACAACATCGGTGACTTGAAGTATGGCGTTTCTGCCAACTTCACTTTCTACGATGACCGTTGGAACATCAACCCTAACGAGAGCGAGACATCATTGAAGAACCCATATAAGCGCAGCACACAGGTAGGTGCTTACTCTGGTGTTTACTACAAGAACCTCGGCTTCTACAAGAACTATGAGGATATCATGAACAGTCCTAAGCGTAATGGCTCAACCAACCTGATGGCCGGTGACTTGAAGTACTACGACTTCAACGGTGACGGTAAGATTGATGGTGATGACCAGTATCGCCAGGGTTCAGGTGGAACTCCACAGTCTAACTATGGTTTCAATGTAGATTTGGAATACAAGGGCTGGTCGCTCAATATGTTGTGGCAGGGTGCTACCAACTACAACCTCTATGTAGATGGCATTCTCCAGGGTGGTAACAGTAACTATTTGCCAGTGATTTACGATTTCCAGAAGGATATCTGGGCACCTGACAATACCAACAGTCTCTACCCACGTCAGCATGCATCAGCAGGTTTCAACGGCAACAACAACTTCGTAAGCTCTAACTTCTGGTTGGTTGATGCTCACTACCTGCGCTTGAAGACCCTCTCTATCGGTTACGACTTGAAGCGTACCGTTCTCAGCAAGCTGGGATGGTTTACCAAGTGTAATGTATCTCTCGCAGGCTACAACCTCCTTACCTTCAGCCCTGCCAAGAAGTGGGGATTCGATCCTGAGTCAGGTTCCGGTAGTGGTTATACATATCCGATTTCAAGAGTATATACAATCAGCGTGAACATCGGCTTCTAAATTCTAACAATAATTAAAAAGCATATTCATTATGAAACATAAACATATATTGCCAATTCTGTTGATGGGAGCCCTCGGCCTTCAGAGCTGCAGCGATTTCCTCGACACCAAGCCAACAGAAGGCTATCCTGAAACAACTGTTTGGGAGACACAGGGTACTGTAGATGCATTCGTCATCGGAAACTATGGCAATGCATTCGGCCTTTACGAATGGTTCTCTACATGGGACAAGACATTCACCAACAACATGGTGAACTGCCGTGCCGACTGTCCAGGCGAGGCTCGTGGCCTTATCGAGAACACCTACGATTGTGGTTTGAACAGCCGTTTTACCTCTATCCGTAACTGTAACCTCATCATTGAGAAGATGAAGGAATCATCTATTCCTGAGGCTTACAAGGCACGCTACACAGCAGAGGCAAAGATGATGCGCGCCATGATTTACTTCGACCTGGCTCGCAAGGCTGGCCGTTATATCTGGGTGGACCGTGTACTCAACACCAACGATGAGTTCAATCTTCCTCTTACCAAGGATATCGTAGAGAGCTACCAGCACGTACTGACCGATTTGCGTGAGGCTATTCCTAACTTGCCAGAAGAGGCAGAGGCTGGTCGCCTGACAAAGAATGCCGGCTATGCATTCCTCTCTGAGGTTTGCCTTACAGCTGCAGCTTATACCAACGACAATGCATCTCTGCAGGCAGGCAAGAGCCTTTATCAGGAGGCTATCGACGCAGTTGACGCCCTCAAAGGTGTTTCACTCGATGCCAACTATGAGAGTATCTTCAACCAGAACGGTGCTTACTCTTCACCTGAGATCATTCTGGCTCAGTACTGGAGCAAGGACAATACAACCGTACAGGGTACCGATATGATCAACCTCATCCCTAACCTGCTCAACTCAAACCTTGAGAAGAACGGTTGCGGACCTTTGTTCAAGAATCCAGATATCTTTGAGTGCTGGCTCGACCACACTCCAAGCCAGAACCTCGTAGATGACTATCTGGTTATCGACCAGGAGACAGGTAAGGCAGTACGCTGGTATGAGGCTTCACAGTTCGTCAACAACACCACTCCTATCAGCCGCGATGAGGCTATTGCCAGCATCGAGCACAAGGATGATGCAGAGTTTGACGGTGGTCAGTACTTCAAGGCATTCAAGGTGAAGACTGCTGGTACCAACATCAGCGACCTGATGTATCAGCACCGTGACAAGCGTTTCGACGCTTCTATCGTTCACGACGGTTCTACATACCTCGGCGAGAACATCACCACTTACACTCGTGGTAACTTCAGCCGCTGGGCAACCAACCGTTACGCTAACGACCACGTGCCTCTGACCAACTACGCTATGCGCAAGTACATCTATACCAACTGGGATCCACGTCCATTCTACAATGTATATACGGATTACCACAAGGTTATCTTCCGCTATGGCCGTTGCTTGCTCAACAAGGCAGAGGCTCAGCTCCGTCTGAACAAGGTATCTGATGCAGTAGCTACTCTCAACCTGACTCGCCAGACTCATGGTGGTCTTCCAGCTTCTGAGGCAAGTACACTTGCTGATGCATGGAAGGACTACAAGATTGAGCGCCGCGTAGAACTCTTCTGGGAGGGTGACTGGTACTTCAGTCTCCTGCGTTGGGGTAAGTATGGTCAGGAGGCTAACGATGGTAAGGCTCCTGGTAGCGTAATCAATGAGCTTACAGAACCTGCAACATTCATCGAGATCAAGCCAGACCACTCTGCTTTCTATATCGGTAATGTTCAGCTTTCTAACGACAAGCGTGCATTCGATACCCGCTCTTATCTCTTCCCTATTCCTAAGTCATTGATTCAGGCAAACTCTGCCATCAACGAATCTGACCAGAACCCAGGATGGGAGTAATATTATTAACAAACAAAAAATCGAATAGAAATGAAAAAGATATCTCTTTCAACACTCAAGTGGGTGTTTCTGTTGATTTGCATGCCTCTTATTACAGCATGTAGTTGGGAGGATCTGCCTTCTTACGAGGAGGCTGAAATCAGCGCCGTACAGCTCTACCACCGTTGGGCAAGTACAGACAAGGATCCTATCACTGGCGAGCCTGTGGTAAAGGAAAAGCGTTTGAACTGCCAGAGTACTGTTGACTCTGAGAATGGTGTTATCAGCGTAAGTGTTTCCGTTCCTGATGCTGGCGGCGACTTCTCTACAGAAGTACGCAATCAGGTAACTCAGAGCAAGTTGTGGGGTCAGGTAACTGTTTCTACAGCTGCTCGTATTACTCCTGTTGAGGGAACTGCTAACTTGGGTACTCCAGACGATTGGACCAAGGAACGCAAGTTCAGCGTAAAGGCTGCCAATGGCAACACAAAGATCTGGACTATTAAAATTGTTAGTTTTAATAAATAAACTTGCCAGCTCCTATTTCAGGAGTTAGACAGAAAAAGGGGAAAGCCCGGAATCTTCTCTGATTTCGGGCTTTCTTAAAATTAAGAATAATAGAAAAGATATCATTATAATGAAGAATACTATCAAAGAAAGACTGATTGTTCTGTCGCTTTTACTGTTGTCGTTCATTTCTGTAAGTGCTGCTGAGAAGGTTATCAGCGTCAGCCAGAACGGAAATGCAGCCAATGCTATCCGCAGCGCATTGGAAAAGGCTGCTGCCATGAAGGGAAGTCCAGTAACTTTGAAGCTGGAACTCGGTGTATGGAACATTACCCGTGAGGAATCTACCGTGCGCAAATATTATATTTCGAATACTACGTCAGAGGTTGAGTGTGCAGATCCTTCAAAGCACATCGCCCTGCTGCTGCGTGGCCTTCGAAATGTAACCATCGACGGTAATGGCTCTACACTGATGCTCGACGGCGAGATGTCGGCATTTGTCATCGACAACTGTCAGAACATCACACTCCGTAATCTTAATATTGACAATGCTCATCCTACCCAGACCGAAATGACCGTGGAGGCTGATGGTAAGGACTATATGATATGCCGCACTCATCCTACCTCACAATACCGCATCAAGGATGGTAAAGTAGAATGGTACGGACGTGGCTGGGCTTTCAGCAGAGGTATTGCGCAGTGGTATGATCCTATCAAGGATATTACCTGGCGTGACTGGAGTCCTACCGACAATGTGGTAGAGGCTCGCGAGATGGAGCCTGGTAAGCTCTATATCAAATACAACAAGAAGCCTGCCGTTCCTGTAGGTACTGTCTTCCAGATGCGCGACGCTATCCGCCGAGAGGCTTGCGGACTTATCTGGGAGTCAAAGAATGTTCGTCTGGACAATGTACGTATCTATTATCTCAGCAACTTCGGTGTTGTAGGTCAGGTTTCTGAAAACATTTCTATCCACCGCTGCTGGTTTGCACCAGAAGAGGGAAGTGGCAGAACCAATGCGGGATTTGCCGACTTTATCCAGATTTCCGGCTGCCGTGGACTGGTAGATATTACCGATACCAAGTTTGCCGGTGCTCATGATGACCCTATCAATGTGCATGGAACTCATTTGCAGATTGTACGTGCAACCTCTGCCAACAAGCTGCTCCTGCGCTATATGCATCATCAGACCTATGGTTTCCAGTCATTCCATAGCGGCGATGACATTGAAATAGTAAATCCTGAAACACTTCTTGCTGAGGGTACCTTCAAGGTAAAGAGTGCCAAGATGGTTTCTCCTCGCGAGATAGAGATTACGCTCACCAAGCCAGTACCAGCGAATCTGTTGAAGAATGGAACACGTGTAGTGGAGAACATCACCTGGACTCCTCGTGTACACATTGCACGTTGCCACTTCAGCCGTATTCCTACTCGTGGTATTCTCATTACCACCCGTCAGCCATCTGTTATCGAGGATAACTATTTCTACGGAATGCAGATGAGTGCTATTCTCGTGGCAGACGATGCTCGCAGCTGGTTTGAATCGGGTCCGGTTCACAATCTCATCATCCGCAACAATACTTTCAATCGTTGCGCTAGTTCTACTATCTGGATCAATCCTGAAAACCGCAAGAAGGCTGGTGCTGTTCACCGCAACATCACCATCGAGAACAATGTATTCACTCTGCGTTCTCAGGACGACAAGCCTCTTGTTTATGATTCGGTAGATAACTTGAAGGTGAAGAACAATATTGTGATCAGCCCAAATGGTGAGACAACAAAATTGAGTTATTAGTCATCTTATACGGGATAACTTAGAATTGAATAACTATCAAATTAGTTTAATTGTACTAGGTTAGATCTATAGAATAGGCTTATTGTAAGATTAGTTTTATAAGATTTAGTGTTAAATTTGGTTTATTTATTGACTTATACAAATCAAATAATGAAAACTAAGCGTATGCCCTTTTGCTGCGAAGCAAGAGGGCATATTTTTTTATAAAAGTATTAGCACACAGACTTTTTACGTTATTTTGCGTAGATTTTTGAAGTAAATCTCTCGTTTTTGCGAACTTTTCATTATCTTTGTAGCCGAAATCATTAAGTAATAAACCTATTATCAACAAACAATTGACGGTATGAAAAAAATTAAATTTCAATTAATCAGCGCATTCTTCTTCTCCCTGCTGTTCTTTTCTTGCTCACAAAATGAGCAGAACATTTCATCAGCAGCATCTTCAGAAAAGAATAGCATTTGCACTGCATCGGAACTTGGACTATCTGAGGCTGATTTTTCAAAACTCACTCCTAAGCAAAGAGAACAAAGAGCAGCAAACATAAAGTTGTCTGAATTTGTATCTTTAAAAGATAGTGTTTATAGTTTAACTATATCACAAAAAGAAGCGGAAGCGATGGGCATCAGCGAAGAAATGTACAAAAATGCATTAAACGAGATGAAAGTTGCCAATGAAGCCATTGCAAAATGCAACAAAGAAGGGAAACCTATTACTCTGACAGATGTAAAACCATCTATACAAGAGAGTAAAAAAAAAAGCAACATTGTTTCTAAACTCACTTCTGGTAGAGCTTCAGGAAATCAATATGGCCATATAGAGACATATGGGAATACAGAAGGATATGACGCTTTTATGCCTAGAGAGGAGAATAGTAATGTTTTGTTTTATTGTCAGTCAAATGCAGCAATAACTCCTGTATATACATGCAAGACTTATATTTTCGGCAAGTGGAATTACGGAACCGCTGTAGGATGTTTAGGAGTTGAAACTAAAGTAAAAGTTCTACTTGCTGCTAGTGGTGCAGGTCTTACGGCAAAACTTTGTTTCGCTACAACTGACTCTAATGGAGGGCGATGTAATTGGCGTGCAGTATAAGTTATGTAAGAAGGCAAAATTAAAGTAATGGTTCCTTGCGGATTATTGTATTCAATGTACTATAGAAAATGTACTATACGTTGACATAATAATATCCATTACGTCATCTTTTTCGAATTATCTTGGAGAGAGATTACTCTTTCTCCAAGATAATTTTCCGTAGCGCCGGATATGCCTTTCCTCCGTTAGGCGTTCCGGCGGATTTGCAATCCGCCGTCAAAAAATGTCCTAACCTCTTTATGCTCTGGGGATTTGCAATCCCCAGCACCCAGGCACTAGCCAGCATATCGATAGGATAGGGGGATTGCAAATCCCCCGGCTTAATAGGTCGAACCTTTTTTACGACGGATAACATATCCGTCGGGACGCCTAACGGGGTGGGACGCCTAGCGGAAGACAGCCCTATGCACCTCCGTAGTGCCGGATATGTCCTTTCCTCCGTTAGGTGTTCCGGCGGATTTGCAATCCGCCGTCAAAAACTGACC
>ERZ1023630.12-NODE-12-length-129228-cov-142.605111_pt1 | contig 129228 bp, 88 predicted proteins | sample MGYA00380332_ERZ1023630 | MGnify/ENA primary metagenome ERZ1023630 (study PRJEB33179, sample SAMN07448973) | human gut metagenome | biome: Human-gut; feature: Human associated habitat; material: Faeces | host: Homo sapiens | place: India: Bhopal | collected...
GTGCAAATCTACTCATTCCCAACTGTTTACGTTCCAACCTCTCTTATTCTCCTTTAGCTGCTTTAGAGCTTTATGTTAACAAAAACAACTCATAGTTTTATGGCTCCTAAGTCTATGAGTTCCGAGAAGGAAAACATAGAGTTAAAAAGCAAAGAAAAAATAACACGGACAAATTGAATTTGTCCGGACAAATTGTCCGGCAGTCTATAAATTACTAATATTTAACCATTTACAAGCACCCGGACAAAAGAGCCGGACAAATTCAATTTGTCCGTGTTTCTAATTTAACTTAATTATTTTAACTTTTTGGTCAAAAACCACCTGCTTTCAGCCTTTCTGCCTGAAAGCAGAAGGCGTTACCCCTCTCATCTTCTTGAAAAACTTGGTGAGATGAGCCTGAGATGAAAAGCCGAAGGTGTTGGCTATCTCCTGCACCGTATGCGTGGTGGTAGAGAGTTCGCGCTCTATCTCCTTCACGATGTATTCATCGATGATTGCCTTCGGTGTCTTGCCGGAGATGCGGCGGGTAACCTGCGCCAGATAGCGGCCACTCACATTCAGCTGGTCGGCATAGAAATGCACATCGCTATAGGTGCGGCAGAAGTTATTCACCTGCGAGATAAACTGGTTGTAAAGATCGGAACTCCTACCCTGCAGATTACTCTCCCTAGCCAGTTCTATATTGATGAAATCCTGCGCCATCGCCAACGCCTCCTCCATCTTCTTGCCCTGGTTCAGATAGATGGCAAGGGCAGAAGAGAAGCGGTTGATGAGACCATGCGAATTGGCATTATCAAGGCGATAGATCCGGAGACCCTGCTTTTCGGCAAGCTCCAGGAGTCGGGAGTTCTGAAGAATGATATCGCTCTCCTTCTTTCTCGCCACGACTACCGAACAGAGCGGCAGCAGACGGTATTTGATCTGGCTCACCACATCCTCGGTCATCAGCGCATCGCCCTGGCTCGACCAGATGGAAGGAGCGTAGATGATATGGTCGGGACGATACTTGGTCAAGGCATCAATGAGCACATTCAGCGTCTCTACCTTGCGTATCATTCCCACTTTCACGATGTTGGGCTGCATATCGTTCATGATTGCCTCTATCTGTCCGGAAACAATCTCGGCAGGAATATCGAAGAACTCTTGGATACCCAGGGTATTCTGCACGGTGATGCTGGTTATCGCCGAAACGGCATAACCTCCCAATTCGAATATCGTCTTGATATCCGCCTGCACACCAGAGCCACCGGTGCTGTCGGAACCTGTAATCGTTAATATTGGCAACATATCGTTTGAACTTTAATCCTTATACTTTATTCCTTGAACCTATCCTCTACATTTGAGAGTGATGAAAAGTTCGAGGGCAAAGATACAAAAAAAGAGCGAATAATCAGCATGGTTTGCTGATTATTCGCTCTTTTTAATATGCTTTTCTGATTGCCGGGGATTGCAAATCCCCGGAGCACCTGGCGGGCTTTATTCTGAAAAATCTTTCGATTCTTTGATAACCTCGGCTGGCACCTCGCTGCAACGCTCATAACGGCAAACATCGGTGGCATCATCCTTGCCGGTCCAGATCATCGAACCCGAAGCCAGAAGGCGGGTTACGAGATAGCTCTGGTTCCAGTCGCCCATGCCGTAATCATAGCTTCCGCTGATGATATAGCCCTGGTAAGGATCGTTCTTGATGGCAAACGAACCCGTGATGTGGCGGCCATACATACTGTCAAACTTCTGATATATCTCGAAAGTCTGCTCCTTGCGGTTGAACACGATGTAGCAGTAAGTACCCTCAGGCACCTGCTCACCATTGTTCCACTCCACCAACTTCCATGTGCCATGAAGATTGGCAGGAGTTACCTCCAGTGCAGGCTCCTCCGGTTCCTCATCATCGCTGCTGCAGGCTGCAAAGCCGCAGGCAAACAAGGCAATCACCAGGAGGGTGAAGAGTTTCTTTAAATATTTCATTGTCTTTATCTTTTCTTGTTTATGAATGAATGGATTACTTATGATAAGGTTCTGGCATCAATGATGCCCAGACTCTGTCATCATTTAATACGGGATACACTCACCTGTATAGTCCTGTCGGATGGGCGGGCATCCAGCCCCTCCAGAATAACAGGAAAGGTGAAGGTTTCAGGCATCGTTGCAGGAATCTTATCCGCAAGGATGGTGATAACGAGATCAGCCTCATCACCCGGTTCTATCACCTCCGGCTCAGTAGTTAACCGGGCGTATGGAGGAAGAAGCAAACTGGAGATGCGAAGCGACTTGTCGCCACTGTTGCCGCAGAGGATACGTGCCGAAGGCTCTGTGCCCGGCTTCACCTCCGTGATGCTTGCCTTCGCCTGTTTCAGCCTCAGCGCCCCCATCTTATGCGGATAGCGAGCCCACATATCGGCTCCCGGCAATACCTTACCCGTCAAGGCGAGCTTCACGGCTGGCTGCCCCACTACTTCTTTCAGGTAGAGGAAAGCCCCCGTATTGATGGTGCCCGGATAGCGATTCGGGGTGAAAGTAATCTGCACCTGACAGGTATCGCCCGGCTGCATCACATCACCCTTTACAAAGGAACGGGTACATCCACAGGTGGTTCTCACCTGCGAGATGTGCAACACTTTCTTGCTCACGTTCCTTCCCACAAAGGTAAAGGTGCGAGGTGCATCGTCCTCGGTCATCGTACCGGCATCTATCAAGGGATGCTCAAACTTCAGCAATTCCTTCTGGGCATTCACCGTAACAGGCAAAGCCAAGAAAAAAGCCGATAGGAAAGCAAATATCTTCATATTACATCCAACCATTGTTGCCTGCACTCTTACGAACGGTTACTACCACTGTCTGGCTGGTACCGTCGGCAGCAGTTACGGTGAGCGATGTACTACCCGCAGCAAGACCCTTCACGAAGAGCATCTTGCCATCTACGGTAGCAGAAGCCACGCTGGTATTGGCAACCGAGCAGGAGTAGCCCTCGGTCTGACCTGCGAAATAAGCAGCAAGGTTGAGAGAAGTAGTCTTCTCGATACCCACATACATATTAGGCAGCTTCATCTCCGAACTGAGTTCCTTGTTCTGGATGCCGTTCAAGAGCTGAGCCGCATCAATCAGACCCGCACCCATCTTGCCGATATACTTGGAAAGCTCGATGGTCTCAGGCGAAGCACCCACGGTGGTATGGTTCATGTAATAAGTCTTGGTAGCACCATTCTGATAATGGCTATCCAGATCCTTCACCGATTTCTTCATCAGGGAGATGAAGTCGGCAGCACGATAGTGACGGTTCTGCTTGACAGCATAGGATAGACCCAAGGCTGCCACACCCGATACGTGAGGACAAGCCATAGAGGTTCCCTCCATATAACCGTATGCAGGCTGTCCGTTCTTTACCAAAGTAGAGAGCACGGCACCCTTCTGCTCGCCAGTCTCAGCCCAATATTCATCCTCAGTCTCACCAATCTTACCATAGTATTCCAGGTCACCGCCCGGAGCACTCAAGGTTACGAGCGAACCGAAGTCGGTATAGCAGGCAGGAGTATAATCGGCAGCCAGCGACGCTACGCTCACACACTTGGAGTAAGCACCAGGGAATGCAGGATTGCCCGCATACTCGTTACCGGCAGCAAAGACAGCAATACCGCCATCGATTACGCCATTTGGCGAACCAGCATTATTGATGAAGTAATCCAGCGCTTCCTTCTCCAGCGGATAGGTCTCAGCCCATTCCTTCTCGGTAGCAGGTCCAGGAGTGTAACCACTCAGCTCGCTACTCTCAGAAGAGTTGTAACCCCAGCTGCACTGCAGGATGACTGCACCATTATCGGCAGCATACTTGATGGCTCTCGCCTCGCCTGCCAAGGTAACACTGTTCTGACCGGAGAAGATCTGGCAAGACATAATCTTGACACCGGAGTTTGGAGTACCGTCACCACCAGCCACACCGCTCACGCCGATACCATTGTTGTTGGCAGCAGCGATGGTTCCAGCTACGTGGGTACCATGACCAGAATCATTGGCATCCGACCAGGTGATGTTTCCGCTCTCCTCTACGAAGTTATATCCGTGGAGGTCGCCCTCATAACCATTTCCGTCGCCATCAGCCTTCGCACCCTGGGAAGTTTCTCCCGGATTGCACCACATGTTAGGCGCCAAGTCAGGGTGAGTGTACATCACGCCCTCGTCGAGCACAGCCACGATGATGGAAGGATCGCCTACGCAGGTTTTCCAAGCCTCAACGGCATTCACATCACATCCAGCCTCAGCACCAGCGTGATTATCGTTGAGATTCTCGAAGCCATAGTTGCCGGCACCCAGATTGCGATAGTGCCACTGATAAGCGAAGCCTGGGTCGTTAGGCTCACCAGATGCAGCCGCACGGGTTGCCTTCTGCTGAAGCGCCTTGTCGCTGAGATAGATGCGCTTGCTATCGGTATTGTAGGCACGCTTGATGCGACCATTGGTCTGCACCTTGGTAACTTCGCCCAACTGCTTCAGGCGCTCAGCGGCAGCCTTCAGGTCGGTGCTCTTGTCAAACTTCACGGTGTACCAGAGGTGGAGTCCCGCCTCACGGGTTCTTGCCTCGGTGTTTGCATCAACAGGGAAGACACGCTCGAAGCTGTAGCTTCCCAGGATGTCGAGCACCTCGTCGGTAGAAGGAATACCCGAACGGGTAGCCATTCCGGAACGAGTCTTGCTCATTTGCGCCAGGTCGAGAATGCTGCTCATCTCTGGGGCAAACTTGATGAGCAACTCACCAGCCTCTGCATCAGAAGGGATGGTGATGTCTGCCTTGCCCTCAGAAGAGTCGATGGTTGACAGGCTGTCAGAACAGCCTGTCAATGCCAAAGCGACCATTGCTATATAGAAAAACTTTTTCTTCATTGTTTGCTTCTATATTAATTATCTACTTACTTTTCTACTTCTCTTGTACTTGACAAGTGCCTCTTCGCCAGATTCATCTCCGGCAGCCACGTAGGCACGGTAGTACAATGGATAAGCTACGCCTTTCACTTCCCACTTGGAACCTGGATCCTTAGAGCCATAGTAGTACTCTGCGCTATAGGTATCCTCAGCCATGTTGGAGAATCCGGCAGCCTTACCTTCTGTGTTGAAACCACGCTCCGTCTGGTTGAATACCATGGTGGCAGGGCTCCACAGCACCATGCGAGGGTGGAACAGAATCCACTTAGGCACCGCACCCGTGAAGAAGTTGAGGTTGAGCGCCAAAGAGCGGCACTTAGGCAACACACGTGGCACAGACATCGGATAGACATCCTTGTAAACGATGGTGCCATCCTTCTGCTTGCAGGTTACAGGGTTGTTCCACTTAGAGAGCAACCACTTGCAGGTATCACCCACCAGCTTATCCTGCCATTCTGCCTTGTTGGTAGAGAAGTCGGCAGCCGTATAGCGTGTAGGCTTTCCGGCAGCCTCCAAGGCCTCGTCCATCTCCTCATCGGTAGGAAGTTCGCCCTCCAGGAAACAGTAAGAAAGCTCCAGGGCTCTCAGGTTGTCCCAGGTAAGAAGCGAGAGGAATGCCTGGCGCTCTGAATATTCGCTGCTGATATTACCATACATACCGATAGGATAAGTATTGTAGATATAGTTACCGTCGCTATTCTTGTTCAATCCGCTCATATTGATGCAGACATCGGAACGGCGCTGTGCATAGAGAATCAGCTCCGTGAGGTGAGGGAAGTTCTGGGCATTCACCACCTTGGTGATATCCGACAATCTGTTGAAGTTGTTACTTACCAGATTGAGACTCTCCAGTGACTTACCCAACTTCTTGAATCCCGCAGGCAACTTAACCAATCCGAACGCCTGTATGGTAAGATGCTTGAGATAAGCCAGCTCGCAGATGTCCTCGCCGAGTTGCATCTCGCGAATCTGGTTGTTGTCATTACTTGCCACAGAGAAGCTCTCCAGATACTTCAGGTTCTTCACCTCCTTAGGAAGAGTCTCGCCCGGCTTGAGATTCAGCATGCTGAACTTCACGCTGCGCACACGTCCCACAGCCTCAGGGTGCTGCTTCACGAAGGCATCGGTAGCCTCCCAGAGGGTTACGCTGCTCCAGTTGCGCATGTTGTCGCTTGTATCGTAAGTAGCCATGCTGTTGAGCTTCTGGTTGATCATGATGACCGAGAGGGAATCTCCGGCACGGGTATCCTCAATCTTAGGAGCCGCAGCCTGGCGAACGGTAAGGATCACATCATCCGTCTTGTTGCCGTCAGCATCCACAAGCTCATCTTCTGCATTCACAGGAACGAGATGAACCTTAGCCACACGCACAGCAGGAACGATGTTCATATTCCAGCGGAACTTGAACTTCACGCTGCGAGGACGCGCCTTGCGGTCGAGCACGATACCCAGGTTGGTACCGGTCAGCTTATCCTCGTTCTTGGCGTTCAGGAGCCATCCTTCACGCTCACTTTCGTTCTCCGCCTTCTCGGCATCCGTCATATCGCCCTCGAAGGAATACTCGATGCTTCCGATCTTGCATTCCACATTGGCAGAAATCAGACTTTCGAAAGCACGCTCATCGTATGAGCCGGAGTTACCGATTTCCACAACAGGGTCCTTGATATCAATCTGCTTGCCATAACCAAACTGTACGACCGAGATGGTACGGCGCTGACCGTTATCGCCGATGAAGGCGATGTCGGTGGTACGGCGGCCATTGGTCAAGGTAGAATCTACGATTACCGTAGCAGTGGTAGAACCCACACCGTTGGCAGGAGTCAGCATCAGCCAAGGCTCAACCACGCTGCTCACCCAGTTCTGAGAGGCAGCAATGGCGAGCTGTTCGCTTCCGCCCTCAGCTCCTATTTCTATCTGCTCCTTGTCGATGGCGAGTCCACCAGGGATTTCCACATCATCATTGTCGCTGCAGGATGCGGTCATCAGACCGGCACCGAGAACGAGGAGCCATGTAAGTTTCTTAATATATTTCATATTATCTTACTTCCTTATAGTTTAATTTTCGAGATCCAATGCATCGCAGCCACGGATGTCCTGGGTCTTGTCATAGAACAACTTGTACATACCTGCCTTGATGTATGCGCAGACGCTGGTTACATCGATAGAGATGTTAGGGTTGTCTGAGATGTTCAGGATATACATGTGAGAGGTCAATGTCTCATCCACCTTGCGGATATCGTTGGAACCAATCTGGAACTGAATCAGGCTTGGGCACTTGGTGATACCTGTTGGCCATGTGCGGAGAGGACGGTTGCCCTGGGCATCGCGCTGATGGTTGATACCGAACGCACGCAGGTTGGCACTGTTCAATGGCTGGGTAGGAACCTCGCTGAAGCTGTTGTAGCTCAGATCAATGTTGGTGATGTATGGCATGTTATCACTCAAGAAGTCGTTAGAGAGAGCAGTCAACTTGTTGAAGCGGAAGTCCATCACCTGCAAGAGATAAGCATACTTACCCTTGATAGAACCCTTAGGGATGCTGGTCATCTGGTTGCCGCTCAGATCGAGGGTGATGATTGGCGAACCGGCAGCAATCAGCTCTGAAGGGAACTTGCTGAACTTGTTGTTGGCAAGCGATACGGTTGAGGCATTGATACCCTTGTAACCGCCAGCGTCATCCACACCCGAAATCTCATTGTTGGAGAAATCTACAGAACCCATCACGTGTACAGAGCTTGCATCAAAGATGTTCGGGATCTTCTTCAACTTGTTATAAGAGAAGTTCAGACTCTCTGTATTCTCTGAGAATCCGCACAGGTTGGCAGGAATCTCCTCTATCTGGTTATTGTTGAGATAGAGTGATGAAAGCATGACCTCCTTGGTGAATGGATGTACCTTCTTGATATTGTTGTTGGCAAGGTCGAGCAAGCCCAGCTTCACCATGTTGCGGAGTGCCCATGTGGCAGGGAACTCTTCCAGGTTGTTATAGCTCAGATAGAGAATCTGCAGGGTCTTACCTATCTTGCAGGTTGCCATCTGCTCCCAGTCGTCACGCAGCTGAGCTGCCTTGATACCCTTGTTACGTGCCAGATTGAACGCCTGGATATTCGGCAGGTTGTAGTACACATCCGGCAGGCGGGTCAGCTTAGGACAGTTGTAAAGCTCCAGGTCGGTGAGAGTAGTCATCTTGTCCCATGCCTCCTCGGTATATTCCTCGGCAAAGCGATGGTACTCAGAATTCTCATCATCGTAGAACTTGGTACAAACCTCATCCGCAGTGATTGGTGAGTTACCGATATAGAACTGCTGCATTTTGGTCAAGCGATAGATTGCCTTCGAGATACCTGTAATCTTATTGGTAGTCAAACCAATCTGGGCATCCTTCAGCTGGATTCTGGAATCCTTCTTGATGAAGTTCTTGGCATTCTTGCTATCAGAGTTGAAACTCTCCACGATCATCTCCGACATGTGGGCACGTGGGTCATACTTCAGGAACTTATTCTCATAATCATGACGCATTGCCATCTTATGAGCGGCACTCAACTTGCTGGCATCGTAGGCGGAGAAGAGGTTGGCACCAATCTTCTCGTCGTGCGAACCGAAGTTCAACACCTGGAGTTCAGTCAGCTGACCGATGGCATCAGGCACGATACCCTTGGCACCGAAGCCAGCGATGACTAGACCGATGATGCGGCCATTGCTGTTAAGCGTAACGCCAGGCTGCTCACCCCACATATCGAGTTCCTTGTTGAAGTTCCAGTTGGCACCGTGGAAGGTAGCATCACCATAGAAACTCCAGTCCTTGCCCTGCAGAGATTCCCAGATAGCCTTCAAGGCCTTGTAGTCCTTGATGTATTCCTTGGTCTCAGAGAGGAGGATAGGCACCTGGGCATTGTCTGTAAGCTTGTTGTCGGTTACCACGAAAGCCTCGCCCTTTACCGGCTGAGTCTCGTAGGTAGTCTTCACCGCACCGGTCTTGCCGTATGTAGTATAAGAGGTAACCTGATAGGTACCTGCCGGGAGCCATACGGTAGAATCGCAATGGGCAGTAGCCACATCCATATACTTATCGTCTTCGTTGTCCGGATTCTGATTCTCCTTGCTTCCCTCCTTGTATTTCACCTTCAGGTTGGCGAAGGTGAAGGTTTCACGGGTGAAGAGGTTGGTTACGCTCACATCAATCATGCGGATGCTGGAGAAGAGATACTCCTGTTTTCCGGCACGGGTCTTCTCCCACTGCTTGATGAGGTCGAACTGCACCTTGCCACGCTCTACGGTCTCCACCATCAGGTCCTGCTTGGTCAAGCCGCCTCCCACAACGGTGAAGGTCTCGCCTGCAGAAGAGGCAAGCAGCTCCTCATCTACGGCATCATAGAGATAGAAACCGATGATGGTGTAAGAACCTGATGCCAGCTGCAGCTTATCACTTCTCAATCCATACTCCGCATTCTCGGCATTGTAGGCATTGAGCGACAATGTCTGCGATACGGTTGTACCGTTATGCTCCATCACCACCTTGATCTTCTTGGCATCGCCGAGCTTCTCAAGCTTATCGATGGCAGCAGCACGGGTGGCTCTCGACGAAACCTTCTTGGAGAGCATGAACTGCACATAACCGTATGTGCCGTCCCAGCCCTCGGTGTTATCGTCGGAGCAGCTTGTCACTACCAGGGTCATCATTGCAACCAGGAGCAACAGGAATGCCTTGCTATATCTTTTGAATTTCTTCATTACTTTCTCTTGCTTCTAAATCCCATATTATTGATAAAGACTACGCGCTTGCAAGCGCCCTGGGCATCATTGAATCCTGCGAAGATAGGGAACTTGAGTCCATCTACATTCATTCCTACATAGATGCCCTTCTCGTCCTGTCCTACCTCGTAGGTATCCATCATCTTGCCTGCACCATCATAAATCACAACAGAGGCACCATCACCAGGATTCCATCCGTTGATCTGTGGATAGATGGCTACATAGCCACCATAAACAGTTGACTCGAATACCTCGTTGCCAGTATAGTTGAAGAAGCCCTCGGCATACATCTTATAGTCTTCATTGCTTGTCAAGGCGCAATCTGCCTCCATACCCATGCTGGTTACGATAGGAGCAGTAACAGCTGACTCGCCCTTCTTGTCCTCCTTCTGTACGATGTCCATCAGGAAGTAACGGTCGTAATCGCTCTTCACGGTCATGAAGTCATCCTCCAGCATTCCGTCGAGTCCATTCTCCAGACTCTCGAATATGCTCTGTGGCAATGCATAGACCAGGAACTCACGGCTTCCGCTGCCCAATGGAGCGACTGTGAGCTTCACATCACCCTTCTCGCCCAGCAACTTAACAGCGCCGGAAGCATCCTCGAATAAACCATTCTCCTTGTTCTCGAAGACTACCAGCTGATAAGCATCACCAAAGGTCTTGAGGGTGAAAGGAACGAAGTTGTGGAAAGTAAACGCATTAGTGGTCTCGCCATTCAGACTTGAACCGTTCTGGGTGAATACCTTGCCATCCAGAGATACATTCCATACTGCCCACTGTGAAGCGGTAGGATATGTAACATCCATGGTGTTGGTGGTCATACCATTATAGATAACCGGTACGGTAACGGCAGCCTTGCCATCCTCAGAAGAGAAGGTAACGGTGTAGTTGGCATCCTTGGCAATGGCATACTTGGCGCTCATGCCCTGGTTCTCCTTGAAGGCTGCACCGCCTACGGCTGGCTTGTTAGGTGTACCTACCAGGAAGCCGCCTTCCAACTCTACCCAGGCAGGAGTGTTGGTAACAGCAAAACGATAGTTTGCCTTGACAGAGAACTTGTTGTAGATAGGCTGACCTGCGATATCCTTGTAACCAACGGTAATACCTGTCTCGGTGATATCGTTGCCCAACTCATCGTAAACCTTGAGCTCATAGCCGGCAGCCGAACGCTTTACCTCAGCGATGGCAACCTTCTGACCACCCATGGTCAGGAAGAGCTGAGCCACGCTCATATCCTTGCTGGCATCATCTGCCGTAATCTTTACCTTGAGGGTCTGCTTGCCTGCTGTACCATTGAGCACGAAGGCATCAGCATTCTCGCCCTGCACCAGCTTACACCAGATGGCAGAAGAAGCGAGGCTCCAGTTCTCGTTGGCATCGAAGGTGAAGTCCAACTCGTCGCCAGCTGCACCTGCGATAGTCTGTACCTGTGGGAACACAGGGTTTACGGCATCGTCGTCATCGCTGGAACAAGCAGTGAACAGGGTCACTGAAACCAGCGCCATGAGTACGAGCCAATATTTTGAAATCAATGTTTTCATTTTACTTTATTCTGTTTTTAATATCCTTGTTCTTTTAATTTCTCTGCCTCTGCATCGCTGATCCATTCATACATGGTGATGAAGGTGCCCACGGTGCCGAAGGATGAACCATCCTTGTTGTCAACACTCATGGTGACATACTGCAATACATAGTTCTGGCAGGTATTATAATAAGAGGTGTAGAAAGATGGCTGGCTGATGCGCAACTTGCCATCTCCATAGATGGTGCCGAACGCCTCACCGGTCTCACCGGCTATCTGATCGTCCATCTCTACCTTTGGTTCCAGGATGTTATCGGTATTGAACTTCAACTTCAGGTTGTAGCCCTTGTAGTAAACATCCTTCAGCAGCACGGTATTCTCCTCGCCTTCCACTACCTCGGTCTTGATCAGACGGTTGGTTACGTTGTTCAAGTACTGGCTATAGAAGGTAGATGTTACCATGCACCAGCCAGAGAAGTTGTGGATATCGAAAGGACAAGACTTCTGCATCACCACGTGGGTGTAGTCCTTGTAAAGCTCTGTCCAGTTATACTTCTCCGGAATCACCAGCTTCAGGGTGAAGCCCAGAGAGTCGGTCTTGCCGATGTTATCATAGATACCCTGAATCTGCACGTTTCCTACCATCTCGCCCGCCTTGATAGTAACGGTGTTGTTGAGGATGCGATAGTGCTGTCCCTCGATGGCATTGCTCTGCTTATCTACAACCTCCACGCCGAAGGTGCGGTCGTAATCAACCTTCTCGGTAGCCGAAACAGGAACATTGAATACCTCGTTGGTTTCCTGCACGGCATACTGATAGAGCGTATCAGAGAACATGATATGACTTGGACCAGCATAAGTGGTATAATCCTGTGAACAACTCACAAGAGCGATGAGTGCAGCTACGGCTGCCAAACATCCCATCATTATTTTCTTCATGATCGTCTCCTTATTTTATTTGTTACTTTCATTAGGCTCAATCTCCGAACCCGGTGCCTCCAGCTCATGCTGTGGGATAGGCCATACGAAGAGTGGGTCGTCCTTTTCTACCTTCAGGCTGCTCTGTACGAAGTTGGCAGCAGGCTGGTCGCTCACCTTGCGGGCGAATCCCTTGTGCCAGCGCTTCAGGTCGTTCAGGCGGAAGCCTTCCATATAGAGTTCCTTCACACGCTCCGACTCGATAACGCTCAAGGCGTTGCTCTCGCTCAAAGAGGTGTTACCACCATAAGAAGAGTAGCGGGCGGTGCGCAGGGTTGAGATATCCTTACCTGCCTTGGTGTAGTCCTTCTTCATCGCATAAGCCTCAGCACGGATCAGATACTGCTCGGCAAGGCGGAACACCATTGGCTGGTGAACGTGAAGGATATTGTTGTTCAAGAAGGTGGCATCACCGAAATACTTGCTCAACAGAGGCCACTGCAAGCCGTGCTCATAACCTGTTACACGAGTAGTGAAGATGGCTGCGGCACGAAGATCGTTGCTGTCGAATGAATTGATGACCCAGGTCTCAGGCACGTAGTCCGGACGATAACTTACGTAGTTGTAGTTATCGAAAATGGTACCCAGGGCACCACCATAACTGTTCACCGTGAAACCTACCTTCCAGATAGCCTCGCGTGAATCACCGTAAGTCCAGATGTACTTGTAATCCTTCACCTGGCTGGAATAGGTGTTGGAAGAAGCCTTCTCCAGGGTATAGAACTTGCTGCCGATAACCTTGGATGCATACTTGATAGCATCGTCGTACTTGTGCATATATAAGGATACGCGCGCACGCAAGGCATGGCAGGTATATTCATTGAAGTAAATCTCGTTGTAGAGACTTCCGGTGAAGTCATCACCTACCTTCAGATATTCAGTAGCCTTATCGAGGTCACTCAATACGAATTCGTATGATTCCTTCAGGGTAGCTCGCTTCTGAACCTCACCGCCCTTGTAGTGCTCTGTAAGTACTACGCCGAGTTCCTTCTCTGCCTGCTCATCGCTATCGTAAGCCTTGCAGAAACACTTGATCAGTTCTGAGTAAGCCAGGGCACGTGCAAAGTAAGCCTCGCCCTCATACTGCTCCAACTTGTCAAGTTGCTTGTCATCGGTAGTTGCAGCCTTTACCTTATCAACATTGTCGAGCAGGAAATTGCATCGGTTGATTACATCATAAAGGTCGGCATAAACCGATTCGATGTCGGTATTGGTTGCCTTGATGTCTTTCCAGCGATAGATGTCGCCGTAGGCATTAGAGTAGCCCTTTACGCAGAATACGAAGTCTGCCTGCAAATCTGGCAGGATAGTCAGATTGCCCGAATACAAGGCGCTGCTCTTGAAACTGTCGTAGATACCGATCACCAGCTTATCCACATCTTCCACCTTGTTGATAGCCTCATCCATGCGGATGGAATCCTCTGGATATTTATCAAGACAGGAAGACAGCGAGAGGGTCAGGATACCCGACAGGATGTATGTCTTTATATTTCTGATATTCATTTTGTTTTCTCCTTTCTTGCTTAGAATTGCAGTTCCACACCCAGGGTAAACTGGCGTGAAGCTGGATACTGCGCCTGGTAAATATTGGATGAAACCTCTGGGTCCAAGCCGTTGAAACCGGTAATGGTGAAGAGGTTCTGTGCCTGTCCGTAGATGCGAACCATAGAGAAGAAGTTAGTCTTGCGCAACAAGCTCTGTGGCAACGAATACGACAGACTGAGATTCTTCATGCGGAGGAACGATGCGTTCTCCAGGAAGCGGTCGTCGAGTTGGGTTACCTCACCCCAACGTGGGATGTCGGTAATATCGCCCGGCTGCTTCCAACGGTCGTACAACAGACGGTTTGACTGGTTGTAAGCTGTTCCGAAGGTTACACCACTCTCCTCGAAGAAGCGGTCGTTGTTGATGACGTAGCGTGTACCAATCCAGCTGAACTGGGCAGAAAGCTGCAAGCCTTTCCAACGGAAGCTTGTACCGAAACCACCCATCCAAGGCGCATCATATGTCTTGCCAGTCATCACCTTGTCGCTCTCACGGAACTCGTTGGTTACGTTGCCGTCCTTATCATACCAGAGCTGCTCACCATTTGCTGGGTTCACACCGGCATAACGGTTCAGGAAGAACTCGCTTACAGAGTGACCTACCACATACTTCAAACCGGTGGTTGAGTTTACATACTCGGTTACACCGTTATAAAGTTCCTTCAGGCGGTTCTGGTTGTAAGATACGTTGGCGCTTACATTCCAGGTGAAGTCACGGGTGCGGATTACATCACCGTCAGCGCTCAGCTCAATACCCTTGTTAGCCATCACACCTACGTTCTTCCAGCGATAGCCCTCGCCGGTAACGGTATAAGACTCAGGAACGCGCATCAGCATATTGGAAGTACGCTTGTAGTAAGCCTCGAAGCTGAAGTTGATTCTATCGAGGAAGCCCAAGCGGAGGGCGAAGTTGTTTGCCCATGTTGACTCCCAACCCAATTCCTCGTTACCACTCTGTGATGGATAGAAACCGGCAGTATCATCGTAGTTGGCACCACCAGAAACCAAAGCCAGGTGATAATAGTTTGGAATCTCAGAGTTACCCGATGTACCTGTACTTACGGCAAGCTGAGCAGAGCTGAGCCACTTTACATCCTTCAGCCAATCGGTAGATTTCACATTGTACATGAAACCGAGTGACCAGAAGGTACCCCAGCGATGATCCTTACCGAAACGTGAAGAAGCATCGGTACGCAGAGAGAAGTCGGCGTAGTAAAGCTCCTTGTAGTTGTACTCGCCACGCATGAAGAACGAGAGGTAAGAGTAGTCAGAAGATGAATCTGCCCAACGGCTGGCACGTGTACCAGAAGATACGTTGGTCAGGAGATCACTGGTCTGACCCTTGGAATATACCTGGAATCCCTCTGAATGATAGCTTACTGCCTCCTGACCCAACATCACGTTGAACGCATGGATATCGTTCAGACTGAAGCGATAGTTGGCGGTGGTAGTCTCTGTCAGGTTGATGGCGTCGCTGCTCTGTCGTGCCGCAGTACCCTGACCATTGTTGGAAGAGAGACTTGGGAATGACTGCAGGAAGGCTGTAGAGTGAGTGAAATCGGCACCAAACTGGGTGCGGATAGTCAGATTCTCTATCGGATAAACCTCGGCATACATGGTAGAGAGCACCTTATACTTCTTGTTTCTGATAGGATTCTTGCCCATATAGACGATAGGGTTCTCACTGGTTCCAGCCCAGTTGCCTGCTGCAAGCGAAGCCAGACTGCCATCCTTGGCATACGGATTCCAGTAAGGCAACATGAAACGGCATGCAGAAATAGGAGTCACGGTAGTATAGCTACCATCATCAGCCTGCTGTGCTTCCTCGTAGGCAGCCATGGTATTGGTACCTACCTTCAACCACTTGCTGGCCTTGACATCAGCATTGGTGCGGATGTTGTAACGGCGGAAGGTTGAGTTCTGTGCAATACCATCCTGATCGTAGAAACCACCCGAAACATAATAATTCAAACGGTCGGTAGCACGGTTGATAGAGAGTTCGTAGCTCTGCAGAGGAGCACGGTCGTTGAACACCTCATCCAGCCAGTTGACATTCACCTTTGAAAGGAGGTTGTAATCCTTACCGGCATCCAAGCCTACTTCCTTTTCAAACAGAATACGCTCATCGGTGTTCATCATCTTCCAGTTGTTCTGAGCCAATTCAGAAAAACCATACTGTGCGCGGAGCGTGATCTTCGCCTTGTCCATCGACAAACCTCGCTTCGATGTAATCACCACCACACCATTTGCCGCACGGGCACCATAGATAGAGGTAGAAGAGGCGTCTTTCAATACCGAGATACTCTCGATGTCGTTAGGACTCAAGGTATTGAAATCGGAGCTGGAGATAGGCACACCGTCCAGAATAAAGAGAGGAGCCTTACCAGAGTTGATGGAGTTGGTACCACGGATCTGGAAAGTGGCAGCCTTGCTTGGCTCACCCGAAGAGGCGATGACCTGCAAACCTGTACTCTGTCCCTGCAAAGCCTGGTCGAAGCTAGCTGCTGGAACATTCTCAATCTTTTCTGCCTTCACAGCAGACACGGAACCCGCAATGGTTCCCTTCTTTCGCACACCATACGCCACAACGACAACCTCGTCCATCATCTTAGAATCAGGAGCAAGGGTGATGTTGAGCGTGTTTGTCTGCTCTTTGACTACATGCTTCTGGGTCAGACATCCGACATACGAAAATGCCAGTGTAGCTTTCGAAGCCCCTTTAATTTCGATGGTATAGTTACCGTCAATATCGGTGACCACACCATTTGATGTACCCTCTTGCTTAATCGTCACACCAATCATCGGTTCGTTGTCCTCAGCAGACACAACGGTACCCTTGACGCGGAAACTCTGCGCCAATACGGATTGGATAGACAACAATACAAGAGAGACAAGTAAAAGAGTTAATCTTCTCATCCTTGTTTCTTAAATTGTTTACTATAAATTGATACTTATTTTTTTCTTTCTTGTACATAAATCAATTACTGCATCCCATCTTGAGGTGTTTCGCTCAATACCTCTTTCAGTTTAGACCAATAGTGCTTGATAGTCCACGCATGGACCTGTACTTCGATTCAAGGTGCAAAATTACTAATTTTTAATAACTTAAGCAAGAATTAAAACATAAAATAACGAATTTTGCCTAAAATCATAACATTTTTCTGTAAAGTTATGATTTTAGGCAACATTTTCACTCCTAACTGCGCATAAACTCGGTAGGAGTCATTCCAAATGCCTTGGAAAAACATTTGGAGAAATAGCTGCTGTTAGAGAAGCCTACGGTGTACATTACCTCCGACACGCTGAACTTGCCCGCCTTTAATAATTTTGCCGCCTTCTGCATTCGCATATCACGGATATACTCTACTGGAGTCTGACCCGTAAGTGCCTTCAGCTTGCGGTAAAGCTGCTTGTTTCCCATGCCCATCTTCTCCTGAAGCATCGACACGTTAAAGTCGGAATCCACCATATTCTCCTCTATCATCTCCCGAATCTGGTTGAGCAGTTTCTTATCCATCTCATCCATCTCAACTTCCGGAGCCTGAGGAGCATGGAGATCTACAATCATTGCCGACTCTGATTCGCTGTCGGAAGCATTCACATCGAGATTAGAAACTACCAGATGATTCACTTCCTCGAACGATTGGTGAGCGGCAGCATTCTTCAGGTCATCGGCAAGGTTGGCATAGAACTGCATACGCGCCTGCACCTGCTCCAGGATTTCTTCCTTCTGCTTTTTCGCCTCCTTCAACTGCTTTCTTACGAAATGAGCATTGATGACCCAGGCTATACCCACAATCAGGAGGGTAAGATAGAACAGCTTGCACCAGATGGTGAGATACCATGGTGGAAGAACGGAGATTTCGAGCTGATAAACTTCATCTCCGATATTTCCCTCGCCATCCACCACATGCACGGTGAGATGATAATCGCCATACGACAATCCATTGTAAGTGATGTCAAGATTGCCCTTGTCCAGATAATGCCACTCGTGGTCGCTACCCTCCAGGCGGTAGGCATAGACGGCGGTAGGATGATCGGCAAAAGGCAAATCAGACAGCTGGAGCGTGAAGCTGTTCTCATCATGCTTCAGAACAAGCGTCTTCAGTCCCACGGGCGAGACACCCGGTGTTCCCTCAATGTTCTCATCGAGCAAGGCATCCTGGGTCTGTCTGCCATTCACCACGATACCCGCCAGAAGCAGCTGCGCCTTGTCGTCCTTCGGCATGGTAAGGTCGGCACGGATGGAGATGAAGCCATCATTGCCACCCATCACCACTTCGTGGTTCAGCTTGGAATAATAGATATTGATCGGATTCTCCATCGGAATGAAGAATCGGAAACTGTTGTTTCCCTGGTCCAGCACGCTGCAGATATTGTCTGCCACCACCCAGACCTTGCCTTCCACATCGCACATGGAAACCACCTTCGCACCAATCTTCCATTCCTTGCTTTCCACCTCCTTGCCCTTCATCGGCAGGTTCACCATAAAGCACTTCACGCTGGCATTGTATCCTACCCACACATTGCCGTTGCCAGATTTCATCAGATAATTGATGGCATCATTGCCTGGGATATGTGAGATGCGAAGGGTACGGGTATCGATACGGTCGAGATGATTATAAGATGATGCCCAGACCATTCCCTTTCCATCGAGTACCAGCTGACCGATGTGCAGGCCCGAGAGGGCGTTCTTTCCCTTGTCTGAGAAATGATAATCTGCCACACAGGTGGCTGTAGCTGCTGATGAGAGCGAGATGGCTGCCAGAAGGCGCTGCTTGTCAAGCACGAAGACGCCACCCTGATAAGATGCCATCCACATTCTGCCCATCTGATCCTGAAGAATATCATAAGCCCAGGCAGTAGAATACTTGCCGGTCTTGTCATAGACGATGAAGTTGAGCAACTTTCCCGTACTCTTCTGGTAGAGGTTGATGCCATGGTCTGTACAGATCCATACATCCCCCTCCTTGTCTTCATAAATCTTGCGCACACGATTGTGAGCAAGAGGAGCCGAAGGGTTGTTCTGCTTATACCATACCACATTCTGATATTCAGATGCAGCTCCCTGCACGCGCACTCCCTCTGCATAGTGAATCAAGCCGTTGGTTCCGCCCATCCACCAGTCGCCGCTGCGGGTCTGAAGGATAGCATGCAGACAGTTACCCTCGCCCGAGAAGGTAATCTTATCGAGCGAAGTGTAGCGATAGTAGGTATGGGTAGATAAACGGGAAAGTCCGTGATCGGTACCGATCCACACATTCTGCCACTTATCCACATAGCAGGACCATACAATATTGTTGGGGATGGTTGCCTCATTGCGCGAGTCGTGAACGAAATGCTCCAGACTGTTGTTCATCGCCATGCGATAAAGTCCATTATCCGTACCGATATAGAGATTGCCATCCTGGTCTTCGTCCAGACACTTCACGGAGTTTCCATCCAGCGCCGCAATCTTGGAGAAGTTCTGCAAAGCCTGGTCGGCGCAGTACAAGGCTCCCTCGGTACCTATCCAGTAACAGTGGCGCTTGGCATCGTAAGCCAGGGCGTTCACCAGCGGCTGTGCTCCGGGAGTCAGGAGAATCTGGCGCTGGTTGAGACGGAGTCCGGCGAGAGAACCCACCAGAAGTCCCTTCTGTGTATGCAGGATAGCATACACATCGTTGCCAAAGGCATCTTTCCTGCCCTTCATATCAAGCACTCGCAACTCCCTTGCCATCTTTTTCCTGCCCTTGCCTCCATCAGATTCCATCGCTGGCGCAGAAGCATAGATTCCCTTCTGCGTATCAAACTTCAGCAGTCCATTGCCCGTAGCCAGATAGAGCATGCTACCCTCGAAGCCGAGCGAATTGATGCGGATATGACTAAAGGTATGGGAAGCAAAATGACGATAGTCGTGGTAGCCATCATAACTGTAGAGACCATTGTCGGTACCCAGCCAGACTACTCCTGATGTATCTTGGGTAATGGCATAGACTGCCTGAGCACCATCCAGGGTGGTGTTGACGAAACGTTGCGCATGGAGCGCTATGGTTATAAAAAGCATAGCTATCGCCATGCTTATTTTAGATAAAGCGGTTAGTGATTTGTTCATAGCTGCAAAAATACACATTATTCACGATAATGCCAAATATTATTAGAGAAAAATAACAAAAGAATAAGGAGAAGTTCCGTCCAGGCCTATGGAAAACGGATGAAAGGATAAGGAGAAGATGTTGATAGAATAGGGAGAATTTGTTGCTACCATTAGAAGAAATCTCCGTTCAATACTGCTGAACGTATGTTCAACAGTGCTGAACACACATTCAACAGTGCTGAACACACATTCAACGTCGCTGAACGAAGAATTCCCCTAGGAGCAAGAACTTCTTCTCCTAGGGGAATCTATAATTATCATTAATAAGTTTGTATTATATTGCCTGCAGCGTAAGCGACTTTTCCATATTGCGCTTGCCATCCTTTACGGTGAGGATGATGTCGCCCTTCTGTGCCTTGCTCTGAACAACAATAACGAGTTTGCCAGAGAAGAGTCGCATGTGTGGCTGAGTGAAGGAATCGAGCGAAGTAGCATCACCATTACATGCTGCCTTGAAGGTTCCGGCACCCTTTACCTCGAAGGTAAGTTCATCATCGGCGAGCGGACACTCATTGCCGTCCTTGTCCAGGAGGCTCACGGTGATGAAGGCAAGGTCGTTGCCATCGGCATTCAGAAGCACGTTGTGCTCATCGGTGCAACCTTCTACCATGCAGGCGATAGGCTCATGGTCTGGAGTCTCCACGCTGAACTTCATCTGCGCTGGTTCTCCGGCTGTACGCTTCACGTCCTCGCCTACCTTGTCGCCATACTGGTTGTAGGTAACCACGCGAATCTCGCCTGGCTCATATTTCACATTGTTCCAGCGGAGGCGATAGCGATCCAATCGGCTTGACTTGTCCTTGCGCACTCTGCCCTGGCTCTTGCCATTCACGAAAAGCTCGCCTTCCACACCATCGGTGTAGCAATATACAGGGGTAACCTGTCCTTCCCTGCCCTTCCAGTTCCAGTGAGGAAGAAGATGGGTAGTGTGCTGATGCTCGTTCCAGCGGGCACGATACATATAATATCGGTCCTTTGGAAGTCCGGCAAGGTCGCAGATACCAAAGTAGCTGCTGCGGCTTGGCCAGTAAGTATCGTAAGGAGTCGGCTCGCCCAGATAATCGTAGCCCGTCCACACGAACTCTCCGATTACCCAACTGTAATCATCCTGCATCTTCCAGTCATCATCCGGAAGATTACTCCAGGAGCAATACTCCGTGTCATAGCTGGAGCACTGGCCATCGGCGTATGGATTGTTGTTGCTGGCACGCACCTGAACCGGGAACTTATACACGCCTCGGGAGCTGACGGTAGATGCCGTCTCGGAACCCAGAAGGAAGCCCTGAGGCAACTGCTCGATATTCTTATAATATTTATGTACACGATAGTTGAAGCCCGGAACGTCCATTACCTGGGCAAATCCACTCTTCAGGGCATCCTCAGCCCTATCCATACCCTGGGTTACAGGACGGGATGGGTCGTACTGATGACAGAGATCCTGCAGATGCTTGGCAATCTCCATACCCTCCTTGCTCCACTGCTCAGGAATCTCGTTACCGATACTCCACATGATGATGCTAGGATGGTTGCGGTGATGCTTCACCAGGTTGGTGATATCCTTGTCGCTCCAGTCCTTGAAGAACTTGGCATAGCCATTCTTGCACTTAGGATAAATCCACATATCGAAGCTCTCTGCCATGACCATCATACCGAGGGAGTCGCAGATTTCCATCTGCATGGTAGAAGGCATGTTGTGGGCTGTACGGATGGCGTCGCAACCCATCTCCTTCATCGTCTTGATCTGGCGGATGAGTGCCGCCTTGTTCTCTGCAGCTCCCAACGGACCGAGATCGTGGTGCAGGCAGACACCCTTGATCTTGCGGGTAATGCCATTGAGCTGGAATCCATTATTCTTGGATACCGAGATGGTACGGATACCGGTCTTCAGCGTCTGTACATCAGCCACCTTCTTTCCTTCATATCGGGTTAACTTCACCTGATAGAGATAAGGAGATTCCGGAGACCAGAGCTGAGGATTCGCCACCTTCAGGATAGTCTTGATCTGCGGGGTTGCACCCGATACGGTCTGCTCAGCAACCTTTGTACCAGCCTCATCCAACAAGGCGATGACAGTCTTGCCCGATTTTCCTATCTTTCCTTCCAAGAGAGCATTCACTTCTACTTCAGCCTCCTGCTTGTCTGCTTTCAGGGTACGCACGAAGGTATCCCAGGTAGAGAAGTTCTCGTTGCCGTAAAGTTCCACGGAAACCGGACGGTAAAGACCGCCGCCTGGATACCATCGGCTGCTTTCCTCTACATTGTTGAGATGAACCTCTACGAGATTCTTCTTGCCGCCAAACTGCACGTAAGGAGTGATGTCGATGCGGAAGGCATTGTAGCCGTAAGCCCATCTGCCAGCCTCCTTGCCATTCACCTTAACGACAGGCTGACTCATCGCACCATCAAAAACGAGAACGGCACGCTTGTAGCCCTTCGGCAACTGAAGATTCATCTTATACATACCCTCTCCAATCCAAGGGAGAGCTCCAGAGCGTCCCGACTTCTCGGTTTTCTCCTTTTCGCCATTCTGCTCGATAGCCACCATCTGCAGGTCCCATTTCTTATCGAAAGGACCCGCAATAGCCCAGTCGTGAGGCACAGCTACCTGAGACCACGCTTTGCCATCGCGGGAGAAATCCCACGATGGCAAATTAATGACTTTTCTGCTCTGTGCCTGGCACATGGTAGAAAGAGCCAGGGCGAGAGACACGAAAGTAATGCTTCTCTTGATCATATCTTTTTCTTCTAAGTTAGTACAATATTCCATTTTAAAATTCGCTTTCTATCGCTCCCAGAGGAAGCGAAGAAAGCTAACTTGCCCGATTACTTGAAAGCATCGAGTGCTGCGGTTGGCTTGCCGCTGTTGTCAAAGGCTCCCTTGTCGTAGCCGTTCCAGCCGCTGTTGCACTCAGGCTCCCAGTAGAACACGCCCTCGCAGGTAGAGATAGACTTGCAGCCATCCACCATCTTCTTGAGGAATGGAGCGGCATTCTCAGAATTCCACACCATACCAATCTCAGAGATGATGACATCGCAGTTGTATTTGCCGGAAAGGGTCTTGATGTTGCTGAGACAAGCATCGGATACCTGCTCCCAGGTCTGGTCGGTAATCCAATCTGGATAGAGCGACATACCGATGACATCCCACTTGGCTCCATTCTGCTTCAAGCCATCAAACATCCAGGTATATTGACCGAGGTTGTTTCCCTTGTCGAGATGCACGATCACCTTAGCCTCCGGATAAATCGCCTTGACGGCATCATAACCGGCATTGATGTAAGCGGCAAAGTTCGCCATGTTCTTAGAGGCACGGCCTGTCACCTTCAGGGCAGCATCGCCATCCTCATCATTCCAGAGCATTCCGTCGGTGGTCTCGTTACCTACCTGTACCCACTCTACGTTGACGCCTCTTGCCTTCAAGGCATTCAAAACATCCTTGGTATGATCGGCAACCGCCTGCTTCATCTGCTCGAAGTCATAGTTCTTCCAGGCAGCAGGAACACCCTGCTTGGATGGGTCTGCCCAGGTATCAGAGTAGTGGAAGTCTATCATCAGACGCATACCGAGCTGCTGAGCTCTCCATGCCTTTGCCACCACATCATTCTTTCCGTTCCATCCATCCTCAGGGTTTACCCATACACGAAGACGGATGGAGTTCATGCCGAGGTCGCGGAGAAGCGCCATGCACTCAGTAGCCTTACCGTTAGCATTATAGAACTTCTTTCCGTTCTGCTCCATCTCTGTAATCCAACTTACATCGGCTCCCTTGGCAAAGCCACTCATATCGTATGTCTTCTCCTTTTCGGGAGTGGTATTATCATCATTGCTGCAACTCGTGCCCGTGATAGAAAACAAGAGCGCTGTAGCCAGCAATATGGCTTTTCCTAAAATATTCTTCATTGTTCTTTTGGTTTTTTGTTTGATTTCGATTGCAAAAGTAGGTTAGAATACCGCAATCTCACGCTAAATATCAGACAAATCTAGCAACAAAAGGGACAAATACCCGAAATATATCGAAGAAAAAGGGAAAAGAAAGAAAAAAGACGCAGGATTCCAGACTGCTATGCGCCCTGAAAGGGCAAAAGCCTTATAAACACAAAAAGCCGAACCTCTTTGAAGAAGTTCGGCTTTTTAAGTGGTACCACCAGGAATCGAACCGGGGACACAAGGATTTTCAGTCCTTTGCTCTACCAACTGAGCTATGGCACCATACTCTTACAGATGATTTCTCATTTGCGGGTGCAAAGGTACAACAATTATTTGATTCCACCAAATTTTTAAGTGAAAAACTTTTCAAAAAAGATAAAAAAGTGCTTTTTTATTTGGTATTATGGAGATTTTGGTGTACCTTTGCAGCGTCTTTGTACTCATAAGTACCACAAAACGGGATTTAGCGCAGTTGGTAGCGCACGTCGTTCGGGACGATGAGGTCGCTGGTTCGAGTCCAGTAATCCCGACTCACCTATAAAATCGGAGCTTATGAAGTTCAAAGACATTTTTTACCTTCAAAAGAAAGACCGACAAGCTCTCCTCACCCTGCTTGCCATTATGATTGTGTGTGTTTCTCTCACGTTCCTGATTCAGGAAAAGCAGAACGATGCTCCTGTGACTTCCCAACTAGACTCCACAAACAGCAATCAAGAGAAAGATGCATCATCTGCCAAAATCCATCACGCCTCCAAATCTCATCCTTTATACAGCAAAGAAGAAGGTATGGTGCACGAACTCTTCCCTTTTGATCCCAATACGGCTAGCGCTGAGGATTTCGAACGGCTGGGATTAGAAAGCTGGCAAGCCAGAAGCATCATCCGTTTCCGGGAGAAAGGCGGCATCTTCTCCCGCCCATCCGATTTCGCCCGGGTCTATGGCATCACCAAGAGAACCTACGAGGTGCTGTTGCCGTTTATCCAGATAGCCGATGATTACAAGCCTGCGGCTGATTTCTACGGAAAAGAAGGATATGGAAGAAGCGGAAGGCACAATACACCTTATTATAATAATAGAAGAAACGATGATACCAAGGTTTATAGTTATCCACATAAGCTGAGAGCCAACGAGCATATCGAAATCAATGGTGCCGATACGACGCTGCTGATGAAGATTCCCGGTATAGGCAGTTACTATGCCAGCCGCATCGTAAGATACAGAGACCGGCTGGGAGGATTTGCATCTGCCCAACAGTTGGAAGAGATCGATGGATTGCCCGAATCTTCCATTGCCTATATCAAGATTGACGAGCAGCAAATCCGCAAGATGAATCTCAACAAGTTAACGCTCAACCAGCTCAAGAAGCATCCCTATCTCAACTTCTATCAAGCCAAGGAAATCTGTGATTATCGCAGGCTGAAAGGTCCACTGCATAGTATAGAAGACCTCAAACTGCTGAAGGATTTCCCACCAGACGAAATAGAAAGGTTGAAGCCCTACATCTGTTTCTAGCTATCCGGCAAGACCTGCATATAAAAAGTAAGGGCAAAAACATCGTACCCTATTGGCGTACGGTGCTTTTGCCCTTAAAAGACTATATGATGAGGAACTAAATGATTCCAAACTGATGCAGGAAGATCAGGAAGATGCAGATTGGACAGATGAATCGGATGGTAAAGAGGAAGACAGGGAAAAGCTTTCCACTTACCGTATTCCAGTTGGTGAATTCATCACGTACAATCTTCTTTGGTACATACCAGCCCAGGAACAGGCAGGTGATGAACGAAGACAACGGCATCAGAAACTGCGCCGTCAAATTATCACAGTTGGAGAGGAAATCCTTACCGAAGAAGCCCAAGCCCTCTACCGCTCCCTGAGAAAGAGAACAGAATACTGCGATAATACCACAGACTATCGTCTCAACCCAGGCTCCCTTCGCACGACTTACCTTGCCCTCTTCATAAATAAAGGCGGTACCAATCTCGTGCATCGAGATGGTAGAGGTAAGAGCAGCCAGCACCAACAAGCCATAGAACAATACAGAGATGATGTAACTAACCACCGGCATATTGCCAAAAGCCTGCTGGAAAACATTAGGCAGGGTGATGAAGATAAGCGACGGACCACTATCCGGCTGAACTCCCACAGAGAAAGCTGCAGGGAAGATCATCAATCCTGCCAATACGGCGATGAGCGTATCGATGGTTACAATCTGAGTAGCTGATTTCAAGAGATTCGTCTGTCGGTTGAAGTAAGAAGCGTATGTGCAAAGACATGCCGTACCCATACTCAGCGAGAAGAAAGCCTGTCCCAAAGCCTCAAGCAGCACATTCTCATCTACCTTACTGAAATCCGGTTTCAGCAGGAACTCCACTCCCTTCATCGCTCCCGGCAATGAGCAGGAAGCAATCACGATGACCACCAACAGGATGAAAAGCAGCGGCATCAAGATCTTGGATGCCTTTTCAATACCGTTGCGAACACCGCGAACCACCACCATGTGGGTGAGCAGGATAAAGCCTAAAGCCCATAATACAGGACGAATCGGATCGGATGCGAAGGTCTGGAAATAGCTTTTTACATACTCCGGATCACCATGCACGCCGCCGATGATACTTGCATAAAGATACTGCAAGCACCAGCCTGCCACTACGGAATAAAATCCGAAGATGATCATGGAAGTGATGATGCCCATCAATCCCAAGGCACCCCACGCCTTATGCTTACCCAAATTGGTATAAGCACGGGCTGCATTGGATGCAGAATGACGACCGATGATAAATTCGCTCAGCATACCCGGCAAACCCAGCAGAATGATGCAAACTAAATAAATCAGGATGAAGGCTGCGCCACCATTCTGACCAGTCATATATGGGAAACGCCAAATGTTTCCCAATCCTACGGCAGATCCCGCCGTGGCGAGAATAATGCCTAACTTGCTTCCGAAATTTCCTCTTGTTTCCATCATGTTAATGTTAAATGTGTAGGATCTATGTTTATTGAAGAACTACACCTTTTATATATACCTTACGTCCAAACTCCGATTATCACAAAACTCCAAACTGGTTTAAGAACACCAGCAAGATGAGGATAGGGCACACGAACTTAACCAGGAAGAAATAGATGCCAAAGAGGCGACCCTTCAAGGTTCCCCAGTTGGTAAACTCATCCTTTAAAATCTTCTTTGGTACATACCATCCCAGGAACAGACAGGTAAGCAAGCCTCCCATTGGAAGGAAAATCTGTCCGGTGATGAAATCAAACCAATCGAAAAGCGTCTTGCCCAACCAGGAAAGCTTATCGGTAGCTCCCAATGAGAACGAACAGAATGCACCAATGATGGCACAGGAGATGGTTACAATCCAAGCACCCTTCTTACGATCGATCTTCAACTCCTCGTAGAAGAACGAAGTATTCACCTCGTGCAGCGACATCAGAGAGGTCAATGCTGCCACAGACAGAAGTACATAGAACAACAGGGAAATAATCCATCCCAATACAGGAAGTGCCGCAAACGCCTTGTTGAAGACATTCGGCAAAGTAATGAAGATAAGCGACGGACCACTATCCGGCGAAATACCAACAGAAAAGGCTGCAGGGAAAATCATCAGACCCGCCAATACTGCAACCATCAAGTCGATGACTGAAATCTGCAATGCCGACTTAAAGAGATTGGTCTGGCGACTGAAATAAGATGCATAGGTACAGATGCAACCCATACCGATACTCATGGAATAGAACGACTGTCCCAAGGCATTGAGGAACACATTGCGATCTACCTTTCCAAAATCAGGCTTGAGCAGGAACTCGACACCCTTGCCCGCATCAGGCAACAGGCAGGAAGCCACAACGATGATGAGCAGCAGGATGAAAAGCAGCGGCATCATCACCTTGGATGCCTTTTCGATACCGCCACGAACACCATGGATAATCACGAAATGACAAATCAGGAAAATAACCACCGTCCACAATACAGGACGGAACGGATCGGCAGCAAACTCCTGGAAATACTGAGTCACATAATTGGCATCACCATGCAGTTCGCCTATGATGCTGGCATACACGTACTGAAGGCACCAACCCGAAACCACGGCATAGTAACCCGTAATCAGGAAACCCGTGAGCACTCCCAGAAATCCCACCCACTTCCAGGCTGTGCCATTGGCAAGCTTGGCGTAGGCGCGAGCTGTATTGGAAGCACCATGGCGACCGATGATAAACTCCGAAATCATACAAGGGATGCCGAGCAAAAGCACGCATCCGATGTACACCAAGATAAAGGCTGCGCCACCTTCCTGACCAGCCATATAAGGGAAGCGCCATACGTTACCCAAACCTACGGCACCACCAGCGGTAGCAAGAATCATTCCCAACTTACTACCAAAACTACCTCTATTTGAATCTGCCATTTCGTTTACTTTCTCCTTATTATTTTTTTAATCCTTATTATTTCTTTTAAAAAACTTAGATTCTTCTTTATTATTTCACATCAAACTCACAGCGCTATTATATCTTTCTTAACGCTTTAGCTCTTTGACGCTGCAAAATTATAAAAAATAATCCAAATAAGCGTATAAATCGAAAGTAAATTATGCAAAATCCTAAATAATTATGCAATTTTATAGCAAATCACGCCATTTACAGAATGGATTTGTCAAAAGATGCGAATTATAGAAGCGTTTGTCTCCTGTAACTTCGCGATCGATGAAATCCGGTTTCTCGTAAGTTTCGGTCTCGCTTTCCAGTTCAACCTCCGCCATTACCAAGCCATCGTTGTCACCATAAAACTCGTCCACCTCGAAGATATGATTACCGCTTTTCACGAGATAGCGGCGCTTATCAATCACGCCTCCCTGGCAAAGCTGCAGGAGATGCTGCGCCTCGTCCATGGTAATCTCCTTCTCAAACTCATAGCGGGTCATTCCGCCATTCACCGACTTCCCCTTGATGGTAAGGTAAGCCTTGTCGTCTCGGGTGCGAACACGCACCGTAGCCCCTTCAGCCGGAATATATCCCTGCTGGATATGACTACTAGAAAAGGCGGCGCTTTTGTAAGCGTCGCCCTTCTTGACGAGGAATTTTCTTTCTATTTCCAATCCACTCATTTCTTACTCATTTTATGCAATAGAAGCTTATTATGCGATAGAAGCTATTATGCAATCGAAGCTGCATAGATGGCAAAGAGAGCACCCAGTACTATCAAAGAGATGAAAATCCACTTTACTACTTTCTCGCCCTTGGCAGCCTGCTTCTTCTGATAAGCCTCATGCTTGGCTCTTCTTAAATCTTTATTTCCACTCATAGTTATCTTATTTTTAGGTTGTTATAATTCTATTGTTCGTCATCGGTAGTTGGGAACTCCATCAGGTATGCCTTGATGAAATCATCTATCTTGCCGTCCATCACGCCATCCACATCAGAGGTCTGATAGTTGGTACGATGGTCTTTCACACGACGGTCGTCGAAGACATAGCTTCTAATCTGGCTTCCCCACTCTATCTTCTTCTTGCCAGCCTCAATCTTCGCCTTGGCTTCGAGGCGCTTCTTCATGGCGCGGTCGTAGAGTTGACTCTTCAAGAGCAACAATGCCTTGGCACGGTTCTTCGGCTGATCGCGGGTCTCGGTGTTCTCGATGAGGATTTCTTCCTCCTCGCCCGTATCAGGATCTGTGTACCAATAACGCAGACGGACACCCGACTCCACCTTATTTACATTCTGACCACCAGCACCACTCGAACGGAAAGTATCCCAGGAGAGCTTGGCAGGATCTACATACACCTCGATGGTATCATCCACCAGCGGAGTAACGAAGACACTGGCAAAACTGGTCATACGCTTGCCCTGAGCATTGAAAGGAGATACACGCACCAGACGATGCACACCATTCTCGCTCTTCAGATAACCATAGGCGAACTCGCCGCCCTCGATGGTCATCGTCACGCTCTTGATACCAGCCTCATCGCCTTCCTGCATATCGGTGATGGTTACCTTGTAGCCATGAGCCTCAGCCCAGCGCATATACATACGCATCAGCATCTGAGCCCAATCCTGACTTTCCGTACCACCGGCACCGGAATTGATCTTGAGCACGCAGTCCATCGGATCTTCCTTCTGGCGAAGCATGTTCTTCAACTCCAGGTCTTCGATGGCCTTGATAGCCTTGCCGTAATCGGCATCCACCTCTTCCTCGGTCACCATTTCGTCTTTATAGAAATCGAAGGCGAGCTTCAATTCATCGGCATAAAGGCGCACGGTCTTATAGCCATCGAGCCATTTCTGGATGCTCTTCACCTTCTTCATCTGTTCCTGCGCATACTTTGGGTCTTCCCAAAAGTCTGGAGCCTGGGTGCGGAGCTGCTCCTCCTCGAATTCTACTTTCTTCTGGTCGATATTGAGATAATGATGGAGAGCATCGGCTCTGTCCATCACATCTTTCAACTGGTCAGCTGTAATCATTAACTCTTAACTTTGAATTTTGAACTTTGAACTTTGAACTTTATGATTACTCCTCATACATCTTGTCAATCTCCGCCTTATAGTTCTTGTTGATGATAGGACGGCGAATCTTCAATGTATTGGTCAACTCTCCCGACTCCATAGAGAAATGGTGAGCCAGGAGGGTGATACGCTTGATTTGCTCATAATAAGCCAAGTGCTGCTGAAGAATCTGGATGCGATCCATCAACATCTTCTGCACTTTCCCGTTGGCACACAGGTCCTCACGGCAGGTGAAGGCGATGTGATGCTCACGAGCCCAATCCTCTACGAGACGGAACTCAGGTACAACGAGGGCTGAAACGAACTTGCGCTGGTCGGCGATGACTGCCACCTGATCGATGAACTTATCCACCAGGAGCAAAGACTCCACCTGCTGCGGAGCGATATATTTACCATTCGAAGTCTTGAACAAATCCTTGATACGCTCGGTGAGGTAAAGCTCACCATCCTTCATATAGCCGGCATCACCGGTATGGAAGAATCCATCCTTATCGAAGGCCTTGGCATTGGTGGTATCGCGATGATAATATCCTGGAGTGATGGTAGGTCCCTTGAGGAGCACCTCGTTATCCTCACCGATCTTGACCTGGATGCAGGAGATAGGACGACCCACAGAACCCAGGCTGTGCTTCTTGTCGAGATGATCGCAAGATACGGTAGCAAGACTCTCTGTCAAGCCATAACCCACCACCATATTGATACCGATGGCATGTACGAATTCCTCCACCTCAGGACTTACGTAAGCGCCTGCCGTAGGGAAGATATTAGGATTATCCAAGCCCAACTGCTTGCGCACGATGCTCAGGATAGTCTTGTTGACAATCTTATATTCCAGCTCCAGAGCCAGAGGAGGACGCTTACAGTTGGCGATATAATCAATGTTACGCTTCTTTCCCACAGCCAAAGCATGATAGAAAAGTTTCTTCTGGATAGGACCGGCATCATCCATCTTAGCCTTCACGGCGATATACACCTTCTCCCAGAAACGAGGCACACTGCACATACAGGTAGGGCGCATCTCGCGCATACTCTCCTGAATCTCCTGTGGATAGGTATTGATGATGAGCTGGGCACCCTCACTCAAGCAGAGATAAGACCAGGCACGCTCAAAGATATGGGTGAATGGAAGGAAATCGATGACTCGATCCTTGTCGGTTACAGGCACACACTCATTGTTGGCCTTCAATGCAGCTGCATACTGACTATAGGTCAGCATTACGCCCTTGCTGTCACCGGTAGTTCCACTGGTATAAAGGATATCAGCCAAATCATCCATATTTGCCTGCTTGTAGAGTTCCTCCACTTCGGTCTGACGAGGAAGATTCTCACCCAACTTCAGGAAGTCCTTGAAATAGAGCGCAGCTGGGTCGTGTGTACTGATGCGCACACTGGAATCGAAGATGATGATGCGCTCCAGGGATGGGCAGAGGGCAAAAATACGATGTGCCTTGTCATACTGCTCCTGTTCGCCTACGAAGAGGAAGCGAATCTGGGCATCATTGATCATATATTGAATCTGCTGCTCACTACTGTTGGCATAGAAAGGTACTGCAGTAACCCTGATACCGTATGCACCGAAATCGGTGTACAGATAATGCACACAGTTCTGCGAGAAGACAGCAATTTTGTCTTGTGGTTTAGCCCCAAGATTGAGGAGGGCATTGCTCACTTGTTTCACTCTTAGGGAAAACTGATTGAATGAAACCGTTTGCCACTGGTCACCACCAAACTTTCTGAAGGTAAGCGCAGGCTTATCTCCCCACTTCTTAGCAAGGTCATGAACCAGAACCGAAAGATGACTATTAATTTGCATAAGCTTAGTATTATAATATTGGTGCAAAGATAATAGAATTTGTTAAGAACACAAAATAAAATGTTGGTTTTTCCACTTTATATGCTCTTTTTTTCGTAACTTTGTCCCCAAAACATTAAAAAGAGAGATTATGATGACACAGGAACAATATGTTAGCGATGCGGTGCAACTGCTCAAAAAGCTGATTGCCACTCCATCGGTAAGCCGCAACGAAAAAGATGCTGCCGACATCATGGAGCAGACCATCCGCAGCTATGGTTTCGAACCGCAGCGCGAGGCAAACAACCTCTGGATTATCGACCCTCACTACGATGAGAGCCGTCCTACCTTGCTGCTCAATGCCCATATCGACACCGTGAAGCCCGTGACTTCGTGGAGTCGCGATCCTTTTTCTCCAGATGTAGAAGACGGCGTGCTTTATGGACTGGGTAGTAACGACTGCGGTGGCGGATTGTGTTCCCTTCTCCAGATTTTCCGAATGCTGACGGAGAAGCCGCAGAGCTACAACCTGATTTATCTGGCTTCCGCCGAAGAAGAGGTTTCGGGAAAGGATGGCATCACACGTGCCCTACCCTTGCTTCCACACATCGATCTTGCCATTGTGGGAGAACCTACAGGCATGAATCCTGCCGTAGCCGAAAAGGGACTGATGGTGCTGGATGTTATTGCTCATGGCAAGAGTGGCCATGCGGCAAGAAACGAAGGAGTGAATGCGATCTACGAGGCGCTGGATGACATGTGCTGGATTCGTGATTACAAATTCGAGAAGGTAAGCGAATTTCTGGGTCCTACCAAGATGACGCTCACCGTGGTGAATGCCGGAACCCAGCATAATGTGATTCCGGACAAGTGCACGATGCTTGTGGATATCCGAACCAACGAGTTTTACGACAACGAGGAGGTTTACGAGTTTATCCGCCAGCATCTCAAGAGCGAGGTAAAGGCACACAGTTTCCGCCTGAAATCATCACGTATCGACCCGGAGCATCCTCTTATCAGGAAATGTATAGCTATGGGTATGAAGCCATTCGGCAGTCCTACCCTCAGCGATCAGGCATTGATGCATTTCCCATCCTTCAAGCTGGGGCCGGGCGAATCTTCCCGCTCCCATTCTGCCAACGAGTTTATCCGCTTCAGCGAAATACGCGATGCCATTGCAAAATACGAAACCCTCTTAGATGGCGCTGCCATCTAAGAGGGTTTCCTCTATCTGTCTATACAGTATCTCCTGTATTTTATCTTCCCAGCCAAGCCTCCGGATTGAGTTTTGCCGTCTCCTTGCGAAGCTGGAACTGTAGGATGTTATCAGATCCTACACTACCCAAAGCCTGACGGGTACTAACCTTCTGCCCCTTATGTACGCTGACCGATTTCAGATTGCAATATACCGAGATGTAGGCACCATGGCGAACCAGGACATTCCACATACCACCGTATCCGAAGACGGCACTCACCTCACCATCGTAGATGCTGCGAGCCACACAACCCGGCTTACCCTGGATGTTGATACCCTTGTTATCAAGCCTAACACCCTTCAAACCCTGCACGTTATACTGACCGAAATGGCTCACGATGCGATAACCGCCGCTGATAGGCATAGGCAATCTGCCACGGTTTGCCTCGAATCCGCCACTCAACATTCTATCTACCGAACTCAAGGTAGCCGCTTCCTGCGCCTCCTTCTTGGCAGCAGCAATCTCACGGGCCTGACGCTCCTCATCCGCCTTGGCTTTCAGCTCAGCAGCCCTACGGTCAGCTTCCGCCTTCTTAGCCGCCTGTTCGGCAGCAGCTTCACGAGCCGCCTGTTCTGCGGCAGCACGCTGAGCAGCTTCGGCAGCAGCACGGGCCTTAGCCTGCGCCTTTGCTTTAGCCTTCGCCTCAGCCTGGGCAGCAGCTTCTTCCTGCGCCTTTCTAGCAGCCTCGGCAGCAGCACGAGCCTCCTCGGCAGCCTTTCTTCTTGCCGCCTCTGCAGCTGCCTCACGAGCCTTAGCCTCAGCAATACGACGGGCATTCTCCCTTGCAGCAGCCTCAGCAGCAGCTTTCTTACGCGCCAGTTCCTCAGCACGCTTCTTGGCAGCAGCGGCTGCGGCTGCCTTGCGCTTAGCCTCGGCAGCAGCACGGGCACGAGCCTTGGCTACTTCCTGCTGAATTAAGCGGTCAATCTGAGCATTGATGGCAGCATCCTTCTGGCGCTGGTCGGCAATGACAGCCTGAATGGTCTTCTGCTGCTTCTGCAGTCCGTGTACCATCTCCTGCTGCTGGGTCTGCTTGCCTTCGAGCACGGTCTTCTCCTGCTTGCCCTTATATAATAAGGTATTCTTATGCCCCTTTACATTCTGCAACTGCTTGTGCTTATCGTTCACCTGCTGCTGCTTAGCCTTTACAGCCTCGCCCTGCACCTTCTGGTAAGAAGAGTACTGGCGGATGAACGAGAGACGGCGGTACATCTGGGTCAGGTTCTTGGCACTGAAGATAAACATCAGCTTGTCCTGCACCGTATGATGCCGGCTCATATATCGCATAGAACGGATATACTTGTTCTTTCTATCCTGCAACTGCTGCTGAAGGGTCTTCAACTGCGCCTGCAGGATACCGATGTTTCCATTAATATGATGAATATCCTTCTCGATACCTTCAATCTTCTTCTGACTCTGATCGATTTCGCCATTCAGCGCCATCAGGTCTTCCAGACGCTTTTTCACGTCAGCCTTGTTCTTGCGCAAAGCCTGCTCCTGCTCCCTGATTCTTCGCTGGATATCGGCACGCTGCCCCTGCAATCCTCTGATAGAAGCATTGCTATAGGTAGCAGCACGGCGTTCTGCCTTGGTAGGTGCCTTGGCACGGCGAGCCGCCGGTTTTCTTTGAGCCTGATGCTTACGATTGGCAACAGCGGTTTTCTTCACCGGCTTCTTATGCACCGTTTTCTGCGCATAGGGAGTAAGCGAGAACATGATTGCCAATAGGAAAAATATAATTCGCTTCATTATTCAATACATGATTTCATTGTTTTCTTTCGCGACAAGCACTACATATTCATCAGTTTGCCGAGTACATCCTCTGGAGCCACCTTCTTGTACTTGTCAGACACTTCGGTCTGTGCCTCCCATTTACTGTCGGTCTTCACGCTCTTCATATCGATGTTGATCTTCACTACCTGAGGCTTGTTGTTCACCATGGCAGAGAGTGTAAGATTCTGGGTAGCCGGGAACATCTTCACACCCACGCTCTTGAAATTGCTGTATTTCAGATTGAGCTTGGCTGCGCTGGTGCTTCTGTCCTGATACACCACATTGGCCTCGGTGATTCTGCCCGAATTACGGTTGGCAGTCCAGGTATAGTTCAGTTTGCCATATTGCAGAGCCACAGGTACATTCTCACCCACAGCATCCAGGTTGGCAGAGAATTTTTTCAGGTCTGCATCTGTCACCTTCTTGGTTCCAGGCACGAGCAACTGGTTCCAGAAGAGCGCCTGGAGAGAATAGAAGTTTACGCCCTGCTTCTTCAGGAAATCCACCTGGGTATAATCTGCCTTGATGTATTCCTTGTGAAGGCGGTCGATGATCAGTACATAGTTAGGGGTGAATTCCAGTCTTCCCACTTCTGTACCCAGGATAGGGATGAAGAGCTGGATGCGGATTACCTCATCCTTGCGCATACTCAACTTGCCCGGCACGGTGATGTCCTTATCTGCTACCTGCAGATTGAAATTCATATTGCCCACAATATTATTGGTATAAACCTGATTATCCGATACTTTCTGAACGAAAGCCAGATTCCTGAGCGCAGCCGACTGCTCCGCCTTTGTCTCGGTCTTCTTATCATTGGCATTCACCTTTCCAGCTCCTTCCATCTTCTTGGTAGTGCCGCAGGAAGCCATCAGCAGGAGTGCCGCAGCAGCTACTGCCATATTCATCTTCTTCATATTCATTACTTCTTTTTACCTTTCTTATTCTTTTTACCCGCAGACTTGCCTGCCACTTTCGATTTCTTGAGCTCAGCAGCTGCAGGGTTCTTCTTTCGTTGGAATTCTTCCTCGGAAATATATTGCTTATTTTCTATCTTCCATTTCAGGATTTCGGTCTGATGGTCGTCATCCAAGGCCTGCTTCCAATAGCCGACAGCCTCATTCACCATACCGTTCATGGCGTAAATATCGCCGGCATGCTCCAATACCGTACTGTTATTCTCGGTAGAATCACGGTTCTTGAGAGCCGCATCGATGTAGGTCTTGGCATCTACATAACGCTCTTCCATAAACAGAATCCAGGCGTAGGTATCAAGATAGGTACCATTGTTCGGTTCCAGTTTGATGGTCTTGTAGCTCATAGCCTCAGCCTTGTGCAGGTCCTTGCCTTCCTCGCTCAGATAGTAGGCGTAGTTGTTGAGCGCCATTACGTTGTCGGCTTTCCACTGCAGACAGGAATCATAGGCTGCAAAGGCTGCATCCTTCTGATTTTTCTGATGCAGGATGTCGCCCATCACGGCATAGAGATCAGAAACCAGGTCGTTGGCAGAGAGTTTATTCACCTGAGCCACACCCAGTCGGAACTCATTGAGCGCCGCATCTTCGTCCTTGTTCTGATAGTAAGCCATACCTCCGAAATAATAGAAGATCATCTCTTCCGGATTGTATTCGTGGGCAGCCTTCGCCTGTTCGATCACCTCATGATACTTCTTCTGATTCCAGAGCAGCTGAATGGTCTGGATGCGCGCATTGGCATTGTCTGGAGCGATATCAAGCACCTTTTTGAAGGCTGAAATCACAGAGTCGGTCGGCATCTTCTTCAAACTCATATAGGCGGCACGCACCTCGGCTATTTCAGAAGACGGCTGTGGCACATTGAGCACCTTATCGAAGAGGGCGATGACCTTGGTAGAGTCGCCGCCTTCGGTTTCATTGTTCTGGATGAAGGAACGGAACATCATGATCTTGGTCTGGGTATCCGTCTTCTGACTCATCAGAATCTTATCGAGCATGCCATTCGCCAGATCCGCTTGCTTGGTGGCATTGTAATAATCATAGAGCGACATCTGGGCGTAGGAATTATCCGGCTCTTCCTTCAGCACATCAGTGAAGTACTTGAAGGCTTCCTTCTGACGGTCGTGCTGCATCAGCCAGTTGCCCAGCATGGTTTTATACTGCATGTCCAGAGGATGCTGTTCTACAAGCGACTTCAGTTCGTTATAGGCAGCCTTCTTGTCATCCATCATCTCATGGATACGCATCTTGGTGAGTGTAAACTGCTCGCTCTCACCTTCTTCGGTTTCCAGACGGCTGACGGTATTGAGCATCATCTTGAAGTTCTTCTGCTGCTGATAGAGCTGCGCCAACACGCGGAGCACATCCGTATTGCTGTGATTCTTGGCATAGACAGCCTCGTAGGCATTGATGGCATCCTCGTATTTTCCCTTGCTGATATAGTATTGGGCGAGTCGCTCTGCAAAAATCAGGTTCTCAGGATCCTGCTCTATCGCCTTCTGCAATCGCAGAAGACCCAGCGAATCCTGCTTCATCTCGGTCAAATAGAGAGACAGATAATAATTTGCCGTTGCCGAGTTAGGATCGATGTTCCGGGCGTGTTCGTAGAGATCGAAGGCGGCAGAATAATTGCCAGCTGCATGCTGGCGAGCCGCCTCGGTCAAGAAGTAATCATATCGCTTACGATTGTTTGGAGAAAGCGAATCCACCCTTACAGTCTGCTGTTGCTGTCCGACAGGCTGCATCTTCTTTTTCCGGGCGAGCGAAGGCAAGGCTATGGCACCGATGAGCACCACAGTCACCCAGACTCCCATGTTTCTTAAATCTATCTTCACTATCAAATCTTATCTAAAAATCCTTATCTTATTTTACACCGGTATGACCATAACCGCCAGCACCACGCTCAGTTTCATCCAGCTCCTCCACCTCGATGAAGTCGCACTGTTCGTGCTTGGCAAGCACCATTTGTGCGATGCGCTCGCCATCATTGATGACGAAGTCTTGCTGTGAGAAGTTGATGAGCAGCACCATGATTTCGCCACGGTAATCGGCATCGATGGTACCCGGAGTATTGAGCACGGTGATGCCATGCTTCAGAGCAAGACCGCTGCGAGGACGGATCTGTGCCTCATAACCAGCCGGCAATGCCATGAAAAGCCCCGTAGGAACGAGTCGGCGCTCCATAGGATGAAGCACGATAGCCTCATCGATATTAGCACGCAAATCCATGCCCGCACTCTGAGGTGTGGCAAACGCAGGGAGAGGCTGATGCCCCTTATTGATAATCTGTACTTTCAGCATAATTTTCTATTTTTCTGCAAAAATACTGCTTTTTAACCGAATAATCGCATTTTAGACGTGAAAATGATATAATTTATCCTTTTTTATTTTGATTTATCCTAACTTTCGTGTATTTTTGCACAATAGACAACATAAAAGACTCATAATACAGAAAGAATATGGAATGGACCCAACTCATATCTAACAAGCGATTCGGACAGGAGCATAAGCACGCCGAGCGCCACGATGACCGCTCGGAGTTCAAGCGCGATTACGACCGTCTGATCTTCTCTTCGGCTTTCCGCCGATTGCAGAACAAGACGCAGGTCTTCCCCTTGCCGGGCAGCATCTTCGTACACAACCGCCTCACTCACAGCCTGGAAGTGGCAAGTGTGGGTATGTCGCTGGGCAACGATATCTCCCGTCACATCATCCAGAAGCGCCCGGAGCTGAAGGATACGCTCTTCGAGGAAATCGGAACCATCGTGAGTGCTGCCTGCCTGGCGCATGATCTGGGCAATCCTCCTTTCGGTCATTCCGGAGAAAAAGCCATCCAGACTTTCTTCAGCGAGGGTGCCGGACAGGGATTGAAAGATGAAGTTTCTGCCGAGTTCTGGGACGACATCACCCATTTCGAGGGTAACGCCAACGGCTTCAGAATCCTGACGCATCAGTTTAAAGGTCGCCGCCAGGGTGGTTTCGTGATGACCTATCCCATGCTTGCTGCCATCGTGAAATATCCTTTTGCCAGCAGTCTGGCAGGGAAGCACGGCAAATTCGGATTTTTTACTTCCGAAGCCGAATCTTACCAGAAGGTTGCTGAGGAGTTGGGAATCCTAAGAAAATCGAAACTGGGAGAGCCACTGGAATATGCCCGCCACCCGCTGGTGTATATGGTAGAAGCAGCTGATGACATCTGTTATGAGATTATGGACATCGAAGACTCCCACAAGCTCAAGATCTTATCCTTCGAGGAGACTGCAGACTTACTGCTGGGATTCTTTGACGAGGAAACCCAGCAGAAGATTCGCCAGCGAATCCTGGATGAGGGATTGACCGATGAAAACGAACAGGTAGTGTACATGCGTGCCTGCGTAATCGGAAAACTGGAGAACGAATGCGTCAATGTTTTTCTGAATCACGAAGAGGAGATTCTTGCCGGCACTTTCGAGGGATGTCTCATCGAACATATCGCCGAACATCAGCGCCAAGCCTATCAGAAATGTACGCAGGTTTCCCGCAAGAAAATCTATGCCAGCAAACCGGTTCTCGACATCGAACTTTCGGGTTATAAGATCATGGCTACGCTGATGGAGGTCTTCATCGATGCCGCCGTGAATCCATCCCGCTTCTACTCCAAGCAACTCCTGAGAAGGGTAAGCAGCCAGTACGACATAGAGAACGAGAATCTGGAGGAGCGAATCATGGCGATATTGGATTACATCAGTGGTATGACGGATATCTATGCACTCGACATCTATCAGAAAATCAACGGAATAAGTCTGCCGATAGTATAGAAACAAAGCTGGCATACGAAATCTGATGCTTACCAACAAAAGCATTTTAGTTTCCCAATTCCAACTGATTCTTCACAAGATTATAGTATGCGCCTCGTTTGGCAGTCAACGATTCATGATTGCCAACCTCAACCACCTTGCCCTGATCTATGACTACGATTTGGTCGGCATTCTTCACTGTACTCAGGCGGTGCGCTGCCACAACCACGGTTCTTCCATGGTAAAATTCATACAGATGGTGCATTATCTCCGATTCATTGGTTGTATCAAGGGCATTGGTTGCCTCATCGAAAAAGATATACTCCGGATTCTTATAAATGGCACGAGCTATAAGTAAGCGTTGGCGCTGACCTTGACTCACACCATTACCCTCCATACCTATTTTCGTATGATAACCCAGAGGCAACGTGCGGATAAAACCATCTACATTAGCCATCTTTGCCGCCTGATAAAGTCGAGTCTCATCCAGAGAATCGCTGTCAAGAGCAATATTGTGGGCAAAAGTATCACTGAAGATGAAGCTCTCCTGCATCACAGATCCTGTCACGCTGCGCCAAAAATGAGGATTTATGGAAGTCAGCGGCAAATTACCCACCTTGATGCTTCCATGGTTAGGCTGATAAAAACCCTGCAGGAGCTTGATAAGCGTGGTCTTGCCACAGCCGCTCTCTCCCACAATCGCCGTCACCTTACGTTCTGGTATTTCCAGGCTGACGTCATTGAGGGCATAATTTCGCTCAGCACCATCATAGCTGAAAGTAACGTGCTCTACACGGATGGTCCTGTCCTCAGGCAGTTCGGTAACCTTGTCATCAAGGTCAGTATCCTCATCAGGCTGTGAATGAATCTCATTCAGTCGCTCCAGGCTGATCTTGGCATCCTGGACAGACTGGATGAAGCTGATGAAGTCGTTGATAGGAGCGGAAAGCTGACCGATGATATAGGTAAGAGACATCATCATACCCAGCGTCATATCGCCATGAATGACGTTACGGGCTGCAATGAATGTTATGAGGATATTGGTGGACTGGCTGAAGAATACGGAACCAGACTGCTGAAACTGACCGATGGTCAGCCCTTTCACGCTGATGCGAAAAAGCCTCATCTGCACACGCTCCCATTCCCAGCGCTTCTGGCGCTCACAGTTGTTAAGCTTGATGTCCTGCATTCCCTGTATCAGCTGAATCATCTTGTTGCGTTCAGTAGCCGACTGGCTGAAGCGCTTATAGTCTAATTCACGGCGATACTTCATGAAGAATGCAACCCATAATATATATAAGGTGTTTCCCAGCAAAAACACACCAAGCACGAGAAGACTATAATAACCGAGCACAACTGAAAACACGACAAAGTTGGCAAGAGAAAAGATAAACCCCAGCGAGTTGCCCATCAGGAACGATTTTATGCGGGAATGATCTTCTATGCGCTGCATCAGGTCGCCAATCTTCTTTGTATCGAAGAAATGGAGCGGCATCTTCATCAGCTTGACCAGGAAGTCTGAAATCAGGGCAATGTCAATTCGGGTATTCACATGCAGCAATATCCAGCCCCGGATAAAGTTCACGCTGAGCTGGGCGATGAAAAGCACGAGCTGGGCGATGAGGATGAGCGTGACGAAGCCCAGGTTCTTTCCATTGATACCCCTGTCAACCAACGTCTGGGTCAGGAAAGGGAACACCAGCTGCAGCAAGCTGCCCAGCAACATCCCCAGCAGGAGAATCACAACCTGACGACGGTAGGGCTTGAGATATTTGAAAAAGAACCCCAGACTCTGCCCGTGGTTCTCGCACTCCTCCTTGCGCTTGCCAAAGTTCACTCCCGGCACCATCAGCAATGCCATACCACAGTCCCGTCCCTGCACACTGGTGCTTAGCCAGCAGCGCATGAACTCCTCTTCAGTATAGCACAACTTCTGGGAAGCGGGATCAGCGATATAGAAGCGATAGCGCCCGCTCCGGTTCTTCTTCACCTTATAGCAGACCACGAAATGGTTCTGGTTCCAGTGAAGGATGCAGGGCAGGGAGGCATCGTGGGCCAGCTGTTCCATAGTGATTTTCACTCCCAGCGTACGAAAGCCCAGATACTCGGCTGCCTCGCTGATGCCAAGCATCGATACACCGTTGCGGGTGATGTGGCAATGATTGCGCAACATCTCTGCCGAATACTCCTTACCGTAATATTTCGCTATCATCCGCAATGAGGTGGAACCGCAGTCCATTTCGTCGAGTTGCTGATAATGGGGAAAGGTCTTAAAAAAACTCATTTCTTACAATATTCTATATGACGACTCAAGACACGTTATCACTGCAAGCCCATACGTTTCTGAATTTCTTCTTTGGAAGAAAACAATGTCGTATCTTTCACATAATAAGAAAACATTTTCTGCTGGTTGGAATTATGATATCCATTCAAGTCACGAGGATGTGAAAGATGGAACAAGCATCCCTTTGCATAACCGATTCTATAGCCAAGATTTGCCCATCGTTCATAACGCTCCCAATCCTCAGGTCCCCATCCGTAAAAATTCAGATTCTCCATTCCAGATGCACGATAAGCTCTGGCATTTACTAAAAAAGCGCCACCTCGCACACCTGGACCATAAGGGGCAAACATCATCTTCTTAAAATCCTCCAACACGGCAACATCTCCATTTTCCAAATAAAATTCACGGATAAACTTGCTCGTATCTAAAAAAACGCCATCATACGGATAGCAAACTTCATATTTGCCGGAGCGCAAAGACACAAGGGCCTCATAAACCTGAGAGGGAGAAAAAATGACATCAGCATCCCAAACTGCAAGATAGTCGGATGTTGCATTCATCGCCATCTGGTTAATATATTTCGTACGATAAAAAACAGGATCTGTATCAGGAACAAAGATGTAAGCTACATCCTGCGGAAGTAAGGAACGCAAAATACCATTGTCATACCTATCTGCTTCCAGGACCATCAAATTCACATCAAAGTATCTATACAGATATCGAATTACTGCCAACACATTTTCTAATCTCACTAAAGAATCCACTCTTACCGGTATCAACACTGTAAGATCTCTCATTTCATATCTCATTTTGTCGTTTTAAATAGTCCAAAAACATTCTTATACCACAATATCCATCTAGAGAATAATAGTTAGAGAAAAACTCAGCATCTTTCTCTATTCTATCCCAAATCGAAGACTCGATTACTCTTTTTTCAAAATCATAGGAAGAATCCCTGACGGTAAAGCCCATCCACAAATTAAACTCTTTCAGTAACCATATTCCAATTACACCTGTCTGAGGCAGAATGTTCTTGTCGGCCAGTTCTTTTTCCAGGATATAGTTCATATCAACATTCTCAGCCAATCTGTCAGCAAAAGTGACCCATTCTTTGTCGTTGACAAACTTTCCAACGCAACGAGCCACCGTCATAAGTTGAAAGCGGTTGGCATGCAACACGGGAAAACTAGAAAACAGAAAAGGCTTAATCTCCTCAAATATATGCCCTATCCTTTTCTGATCTATTCCTATTTTGTAAATCCAGACTAACACACACAGAAACAAGTACGAGTCCTTCTTTAAACTGAAAGGATATGACTCTTGGTAAAAACTATCCTGACGATGTATATATATATGATTAAACAGGTGCTCTATGAGTTTTCCATAAAACCTTTTTCTGGCAGGGGCTTTCACGTCAATATACCTAACTATATAAAAAATCAGGATATCCAGAGTTGGAAGCTTGGTATCAGGAGCTGTTTCGTTCTCCAAAACGACACACGCACCTTTGTATATATAGTCATCAATATCCTGCAGCACATCATTGACATCTCCTTCTACATACTTGTATTTCAACAAGAAAGAAATTCCTATAGCAATACCGATGACACCATCCTCTATAAAGAGTTTCTTATTCTGCCCCATTTTTGACATGATCCTTTTCAAAGAAGCATTGCCAAGCTGAGTCATATGGGAATCATTTCTCATTCTTCCTGAGACAAAATAATATATACACACACCCATATCTCCCTTCAGCAATCCTGAAACGCAGAATTGCTGAAGGGCTCCACATATTTTATATTCAAGTTTTTTATTCAACATAAGAGTAAATCATAAATTAATGTTTCTTGGGCTTCATGTTAAAATGATATGCCACATGCAATATTGCATAGCGTGGCAAGGCATTGACAAATGTCTCGGTTCTACCCTGGGCATTTACCATACGAGTGATATTGTTCAAGTTGCCCAGGATGTCAAAGCCATCAAGCATCCACGTCAGCTTTCCCTTGAGCATAGTATAGGAAAGGCGGGCATTCCAGAGCAAATCGTTGGTATTCATAGAACTTCCTTCGTAACCACGGCGGGAATACATGGTCAGGTCGGTACCCACCTGAATATGCCAAGGCAGATTGAAAGAGGCTGTAGCTCCATAGTTGAAATCCACGGCATTGATGTGGTCGAAGTCCATTGCCTTGCCGTCAACATTTCTCCAGGCTGCGGATATCTTTACGCCCATGGTAGAAGAGCTACCTACCTTATAGTCAAGCTTCAAGGTTTCATCGAGCAACGTTGTCTGTACAGTGCTGCGGGATGCCTGATAACCCGCGCCTTCAGAGTTACCTATCAGATCTACGCTATTCACGTATTCCACACGTGTCCAGGTTCCAAATGCCAGTCGCTTCATCTTGTCAAGCGGCTGCTCGAAACTATAGGAAGCTGATGCATTCCAGTTACCATTTACATTGTCTGCGCGATATTTCCTGACACCCGTATGGGCATCATAGCTATATCCCATAGCCAGGGCATTTGCACGATAGGTGTAGCCCAGGCGAAGGCTCTGGCTTCGCTGCCTGGCAATATTCATAGAGCTGAAGAGAAGATTCACGTCATAAGACATCTCATTTTTCAGGCTGCTGTTTCCCAGCTTCACGTTCATCGGGTCTGTCGCATCCTGAATATTCACCATGTTCAGGAGATCAGGGAGCTTCGGGGTTGCCTTGAAGAGCAGCTGGAATCCCTTCGTATAATTCTTTACCCAGTAGCTCAGTCGGGTAAAGGGAAAGGTAAGAAGCACCGTGTTTCTTACGATGGTTGTATCTACCTCTCCTCTCTCATAGGCAAGCTTCTGGCGGGTAGGTACGATTCCCAGTTTGGCCTGTGCACTCCAGTTGCCATGCTCTGTATCCTTATCCCATGTGATAGACGGAATCAGACTATGCGCATCCTCCGTATATTGACTTACATAACTGTTGCTTCTATCCTTCGTGCATTCATACTCCGCCACCGATGGCAGCCATCCTATGGAAGAAGAACTCTCCTCTTCTGCCCCATCCAGCTGGTCCAGCAGATAAAGCGAAGAATGGCGTTTCTTGTCACGATGACCAAAACCGTAATACATGGACAATTCTACCGCCTGACTCAAGCGGAAGTTGTAGGCTGCCCCCAGCTGATAGAAAAAGTTCCGGTCTGGATGGTTTCTGAAGTACTGATTGCCGGAATTCTGCACCTGCTGATCATCACCATAGTGTACGGCATACTTGTTGAACAAGTCCTCCTTGCGCTTATCGTAGGAGACCTGTCCAGTCAGGTTGATGTAGTCATCAGAGCCCTTGAGCTTGATAGTGCTTACCGCATTGAAACTTCCTGCCATCTGATATCCTTTGCCCAATCCCTCCTTCTTATATCTGTTAATCAGGGACTGGCGGATAAGATTCTCCGAACCGACGGTATAAATATTATCGAGCATTTCCCGGCTGACATCATATTGCATAGAGGAGAATGTGCCAGAAATATAATTGCTGTACCTGTCGAACTTATCATATTGGAATACCGGCTTCAGGAGCAGGTTTACCTTGTTGTTAAATACAAGGTATAGCTGGTTGATGGCTGTCAGGTGGAAATTCTTCACGGTTTCTTTCTGGCGCTCATAATCGAATGTATTTCCCTTTTGCAGGAAGTTCACACGGTCGGTATTGGTAATGACTTCCTGATTGGAATGGCTCACCTGCACATTGCCATTGAGGTCAAACTTCTGGTTCCTGTCACTCACCGCATAGTCTAATCCGCCCAGCTTCTCCCTATTGTCGCCCTTCGGCATGTCAACGGGGTTCCAGTCTGAGTCGCGGCCAGGCTTTCTGTTGTCATTAAGATTGTTCACATTTCCATAGAAGGTAATGCGGGAATGGTCCGTATAGCGCATGGCAAAGAGGCGACCCAGATAACGGTCTTTCGTACCTGCTCCGCCCTCAAGGTTAGCCAGCAAGCCGATGGAATATTCTTTCTTGAGATTGACATCCATCACATACGTCTTGTCGTCCTCACGCTTCTGGCCAAGGAATTCGCTGTTCTTGCCATACTTATCGTATATCTTAACCTGCTTGACGGTATAGGAGGGAAGATTCTCCAGCATGACCTCCTGGTTGCCTCTGAAGAAATCCTTGCCGTTGAGCAGCAGATTCTCGACAAACTGGCCGTTGTGATAGATGCGTCCGTCTTTCTTGATTTCCACGCCCGGCATCTGTCGGACCAAGGCATCAAGCATACTGCCCTCTGCCAATACAAAGGCATCGGCATTATAGACTACAGTATCTCCCTTATGATAAAACTTCACCTTACTTCCTACGACATTTACCTCCTGCAGCATCTTCGAATCAGGGCGCAACACCACTGGAGGAAGCTCCCTCAGATACTCCCTCTTCCTCAGGTCACCTATGGAAATGTTAACATACGATGTCTTATATCCCAGATAGCTGGCACGAATGATATAGTTAGCCTTTACTCTTGGCACATCAAACTGAAAGATGGAGGAATAACCTTCCTGATCATCCCGGGTCCAATGGTTGTTCGCCACCAAGGTTTCAATAACCGTGCTGTCTGAGGATAAGAGTTGTACGGTGACTCCAGGCACGTCATTGCGGGTCTTGGAATCTACCACGCGACTTTTGATTGTCACCTTTTCCTGACCGTAACATGCCACAGACAATAACATGGCAAGAAATAAAGTAAACAGTTTAGTCATAATCTCTATTGTTTAATTGCACAATGATTCAACAAATAATTCTTCAGATTTCCTTTTATCAACGGACAAACGTTGATATTATTGTCTTCAGAATCACGTTTAATACGATTGTATGGACAGCCACCCCCACACACCGGCAGCAAAAGACATTCCTTGCACTGTTCATCATCAAATGGGTCCGATGCTGCCAAATATTGGAATAACAAGGGCTCATTGGTGATTCTTCCGTCCAAATAGCCATACACCCTATCAGCTTTACCAACATCGTTCCAGCATTTATACAGTTCACCTTTAGGACCAATGACTACACTATTGGGATTTCTGACAAAGCATTCCTGTCCAGGACTCGGATAGAACCGATTGAAGACGATTCCGTTTTCACGAAGCAATCTGTTTATATAGTTGTTCTGCTCTTCAGTATTCAATACACATTTATTGATTTTTTCTATGTCGTCAACAAAAGCAGGAGTCAAATAAATCCCTTTAAACTCTTCTTCTTGAAACAACTTATATAATTCTAAAAAATCGAGTTCATTAGTTCTGTCTATGTTTACCCTGACATTTAGTTTAATGTCTGGACAAACTATATGCGCATGCTTAATATTCTCGATAATTTTATCAAAAGTAGGGTATCCGTTTTTCAAGCATCTCCGCCCATCATGCACATCTTTCAACCCATCAACAGTTACCTGTATGGACTTGATCTTCATATCTGTAAGATGGTCAATGACTCTGTCTGTCAGCAAATAACCATTTGTAATCATACCTGCCTCATATACCAAATCCATATTCAAGAACTTTTGAGTCAAAGACTTCATCCTATTAAACGCCAGGAGAGGCTCGCCGCCAAACCATACCACATTTAGAGATTTAACCATCTCATGTCTCTTTACAAATGAAACAACATCTTCCTCTACCTGATCCGACATATAAACTTGTGGATGTTTTCCCTCAAAGCAATATGGACAGGCAAAGTTGCAGTCTAAAGTTGGATTTATTGTTAGGGATAAATGCGTATTGGCAAACCTTCTTAAAAGTGTCCTATACTTAAAACGCAAAAATGCATCATGATCATTATCAACAATCACTTTCATTTTCACTAAAATCTCTTTCAGACCTTCATCAGATATATTTATATCATTCTTTTTCTCTGATTGTTTACACAAGAGAGTATAGGAATCTCTATCCAATTCCGCAAAGGAATTGGACAGAGAATTATACAGATAGAACCTATCTCCTTCCTGAAAAAGGTAACTATATTTTGACCAAATCATACTAAATTATAAGCATTATTATGTACTTAGTACAATGCTACCAAGAAAAACTTTCACATTTTGTACCTTCAGTACCAATACAACTAAGCCCTGATTGATATCCTTGACAATGGTTACCAACACGAATGCCACAAAAATCACCACCCAACAAAGCCTTCATAGACTCTTGATCTAACTGAAAATCTTCAATCGGATTTTCTATCATTTTAATTTTATCTATTTTCATAATCATTATTTTTAATTTAAATTTTTAATTCAAGTTTTTTCTTTTTGCTTTCTCAAGAAGAACGTATCTTCTTAGGATTATTGCTCTATAATAACGAAAGCTGATATTAAGAGCTCTATTTACTATCTGGGGACGATTTTTCAGCTACTCATAAGAATTATCGTATATAAGCACGTGCAGGTCGGAAGTCAGCATGTTCTTTGAAAAATTGACGATGCAAGCAATCCTTCCCGACAGACACAAATACTGCGTTTTTCTTTAGAACGATTCTTTCAAGCATAGCATAGAATTATTAATTCATAAAGTAATATTACTAATAAACATCCGTCTCCCTTGAAACAAGATCAGTTTATAATCACCTTTCAAATCTGAAGGAATTTCTTGTTGCAGAACATATTCTGGAATACTCTGCTCAAAAACGACATCTCCATCTTCGTTTTCCAACCTTATTATATATGATGGATGAGAGTCAGAAAAGAAAAGCTCATGTTCATCTATTGCAACACTCGGCATCATCATAATTGTTCTTTGAGGAGCATCATTTGGAACGTCTGAAGGATTAATCTTACAGACCGTAAATATTAGGTTTCTTTTTTCTGCAAAAGAAACCTGAGGGTATTGTGCCATTAATACAAACAGCAGAGTTGTATAAAAAAAGATTCGTCTCATAACTTCATTTTTTGGGGGCAAAGATATAAAAAATAAAGTTATGAGACGAATCTCTTGATTACACATTTTACATTTATCACGAAATCCAACTAATATAACATATTAGAATTGAATGTCTTACACATCATATTACATTTTTTACACTGATGGCAATTATATCCTCCAGATATTGGCATCAAGGGTTTTGGCTCCGCTTTTACCAAATAGCTTGCTGTTGATTTTCGAACGGATATTGGTTATTTGCTGCGCCCCGACACCCAATAAAAGTGACAGCTCAGAAGGGATGAAATGTAGTTTTACCAATATGGCTACAAGATATTCCCTGTCTGTTAATCCTTTGTCAGAAGCAGAAATGAAGCGAATAAAATCAGGCTGTTGCTTTTCGACCAATGATTTCAACTTTTCCCATTCACTATCTGAGATCTTGCAATTCACTCCATTTGCCTGCGCATGGAAATGATTCACCAGTTCATTATCAAGCAAGCTAATCTCCGTCATCCAGTTCTCATTTTCACCAACCTGATGAAAAGAATTCAGAGCCAGATTCATCTGCTGGATTTCCTGTTCTTTCTTCTGCCTATATTGTTCAAAATTATTTTCTATCATTTTCAAATCGGCAACAGAACGTTTATACTCATCAAGCACCTTATTATAGTCTGCGTTTATTCCAGCCAATACAGCCTTTCTCCGCTTCATCTGCTTGCGTATGTATAAAAAGACAACAACAGCAACAAAAATCAAGACAACGACACCCAAAGCCATAGATAACCACAGCAGCTGATTCTCCGTCTGTGCTTTCAAAGCTCGCTGCTGGTAATGCTGATAATCATACATGGATTGTATATTATACATAGACTCCACAGTGCTATGCCTATAGGAAGAATCATTGGCATTGACAAACAGCTGGGCATACTTGGATATGGAATCAGGAATCCCCTTGAGCTGATAAGCAGTATGTAATCCTCCATAAGCCGCCTCTTTATGTGTAAAAGTAATATGGTCTGCCGTAAGAATCTTATGGAAATAGCCAATTCCCTCATCCACCTTGCCTATGCCGCAATAATATCTACCTATATTATAATATAAGAGTTCACTACCTCTACGAACCTGACTTGGGGTAATAAACGAATTGGATTTTTGCCTCATCATCTGGATATAATAACCTGCACGCTTATAGTCTTTTCTATTAATATAGACATCTATGATAGCATTCAAACCATGATACATTTCTGTAACCAGCCCATTTTTTCTGCAGAAATCATGGGCTTTGAGGGAAATACTCAAGACTGAATCCGAATTGCCCAAGTCATAATAACCGCCAACCTGGTTGCGATAAGCAACCACTGCTGCCAATGTATCCTTAGCCATCCAAGCGTATCTAGCAGCAAGCTTTGCTTCTTTTATCGACATCAGAGGAGAAGATTCCTTGTTATACAAAACTAGCATAGCGCCATGAATTCTAGCCAACAAGGCATAATCACACGAAGCACTCGTGGTATCAGCTAGCTCCACTGCCTTATAGTAGTTATCGAGAGAAGCAGGGGCATCCTGCAGATCCCGATACACGCAACCTAAAAGATAATATGCCAGCATTCGCTCATTCATAGAGCCATGCTTGTCGTAATAGGCAACCACTCGCTTCATCACGCTATCTGTGGTAAAATCCACAAAGCTCTTGTTCATCGCCTTGGCATAAATTAGATCATAATGCATCTGTTGTGCCTTGCTCATATCAGGCTTCTGCGCCTTTAGACTATCAAGCATGGCTAAGGCTGTCTGTGCCGAATCCTGACAGACATCCATCAAACTATCAGCACTTGCCATCTTGGAATCCACAAAACGATTCCCGCCACATGAAACCAGCAGAAACAAAACGGTTATGATAACGATTTGCAAAAAATTATAAGTTGTCTTTCTTCTCATCATTGCATATTTCTTTTATTGAATGCAAAAATAACATTTTTTATTGGAACCAAGAATATCATTTAAGGAAGTTTTTGAAAAAGCCTAGGTAAGACAACTATGAAGCGAGTAATATCTTCTTCTAATGGAACAAGCAAGTGCAAAAACATTTAGTAATTTTGCACTTGCTTGTTGAATTCGCGCTTTTTAATCAAACATACATAGCTTCTAAGTCTATGAGTTCCGAGGTGGAAAACATAGAAATAAAAAGCAAAGAAAAAAAATAACACGGACAGATTGAATTTGTCCGTGTTATTTTTTAGTCTTACTTATTCATCCACCTGCTCATAATAATAAGAATAGTCTATGCCCTTCATAAAGACCTCACGGTCTTCAATCTTATCAGTTAAAGCATTGGAAATAAGCTGTTTGATGCGACTGCTATCAACAACACTCTGTGTCATCGCAGCCAAATAATCATTCTTGTCAATAAGGCTCCAATCCACACATTTTTTCAGCCTGCGCTTCAATATCAAGTCAAGCCAAATGCGCGTAGCTCTACCATTTCCCTCACGGAAAGGATGAGCGATGTTCATTTCTACGTATTTGTCGATGATTTCATCCAGCGTACTTTCCGGCATCTGTTCGATTCCTGCAAGTGTTTGGGGGAGATATTGCGCCATAGCAAACTGGAAACCGCCCTTTGCAATATTTACAGTTCGGATCTGTCCTGCAAAATCGTATAGACCACCAAAGAGGAAAGCATGAATCTGCTGCAAACCTTTGACAGAGCCTTCTGTAATGGAATTGATCAATTCACTCTCAAAAAGAGTGTATGCTTTTTTGCGACTCTGCCCATCAATGGTATTATCGCTATAGGTAAACCAATCCAAAAAGTCAGCAGCCTTATTATTAGGAAAGTTCCTGGCTAGCAGCATAATGCCTTCGTTATCCAGGACATCGGTCAAACGCAGTTTACCATCAGGAGCTTGCAATTTCAACTGGTTAGTGGCACTAACCAGTTCATTATTTTCCTTCTTCAGCTTAGTCTTCAGATACTTCCAGTAATTACGGTTTTTGGAATAATCATCCTGCTCGTTCAAAACGCCGATAATATCCAGTACGGAGAACCACCACTTGTTGTGTTCCCCGTCCCAAACCGCTCTTACCTCCCGGTCTTTATAAAATCTGATTGATAATTTTCTGTCCATATTGCAATTCATTTTAAGAACACCCCGTATAATGGAATATTGGCTTTCTTTGCCTTATTCCATTTACTGCCTGGTTATGGCAAGATATTGCCCTTTACCAGGGCAACTTTGTGCCATTGCCAGGCACAAAACGATACGTCGGGAGATAAAATTCAGCTGAACTATCTGTAAAAAGACTACTCTCGTTTTTACTCTTCACTCTTCACCAAATCGGCTGAAACCCCGATAAACACTGGGGGTGTGGGCGGTGAAGAGTGATGGTTCACTCTTCACCACTCTTCACCACTCTTCACTTATCGCGAGGTTCAGCTATCATTTATTCCAAGATCTGGTCTTCATTGATGACAGGGCCTGGTCTTCATTGATGACAAAGCCTAGTCTTCATTGATGACGGAACCATTGCCTCTCTGATATTCTTTTCTCTAAAATAATATGGGTGAAGAGTGGTGAAGAGTGGTGAAGAGTCAGTTCAACTCTTCACCCGCCTAATCATCTAATTTACAACACCTTATACCATCCCGGTGAAGAGTGAAGAGTAAATTAGAAAATACTATTCTTTTTCCTTGTAGAAAATCTTGTTGGCACCGCTTGTAATCTTCAGCGCCTCAGGATGCTCCTCAATAAAGCTGTTGATATGGCGGATACGCTTCTCCTCCAGGATTTCATCCACGGCAATGAGAATGCCCGTCTCCTCTACATCGCCGAAGCCATAATTGATGGCTGTACCAAAGAGCTTCATGGTAGGACTGAGGTTCATATAGGCATTCACCAGAGGAGGTATATTGAAACCGAGCTGGCGAATCTCATGATTCAGAATGCGATAGTCAGCACGGAAATCATCTTCCGTGAAGATAGCTGCCATCTCGCTCTCAGGAGTTTCCAACTTCAATGGCTTCATCGGAATCACCAGGTTCTCCTTGTCATCAAAATGCTTCTTGAGGAAGTAGAGAATCATATCACGGCCACGACGGATGTAAGAAGGATACATCGTCATCTTGCCGAAGAAATACTTTACATCCGGATAGAGCACGGTAAGGGCACCCAATCCGTCCCAGAGATTGTCGAGAGCAAAGATACTCTTGGTATTCTTGCGCACATTCTGATACTCGAGAGAGACGAACGAACGGCCCAGCTCCACAGTATATGGCATGTATTCCTTCAGGAACTTATCTGAAAAGTGGAACATGTGACTGGTAGCAAGCTTAGGCTGCCCCTTTTCATCAAGTTCCCAATCCTTGCCCAGGAGATAACGGTAGCCACCAATAATCTCGTTAGCATCTGGATTCCAGACAATAAGCTGCTTGTAGCAGTTGTCACCAAAGTCGAATTCGTCAAGGTCCATCGATTTACCCGTTCCACCACCTGCTTCGCGGAAAGCGATTTCACGAAGGCGACCAATTTCCTTCAATACATTTGGCGAATCATTAGCCGTAACGATATAGATTTCGTTATGACTCTTGTTGGTCATACGAAGCTGCTTCTCGGGAGTCAACTCGCTCTTCAGCAGTTCGCGGTCAATCGGTTGGATGATTTCTTCTTCCATAATTCTCTATATAATATCGATAATTATCTTGTTCTATTTCTCTTACTTTTTCTATGATTGCTCACAACAGAAGGGTTCTCACTAGAGTTCGTAAACCCTGTCCTTCACATACTGAGCCCACTCTGTAGCCGACTTGCTGTGATCGAAAGTCTGCCAGGGAATCGGCTTGCCTATGGCGATGCGGAAATGCTTGCCCACATTCTTGTACATCTCATCCACGAGGAACATCATGGCAAGGTTGAAAGGCAGATGCTTGTCGCTGAACCTGGCGATGCGATAGAACCTTTCGGAGTTCTGACCACCGAAATGGATAGGCACCACATCACGCTGATATTCCACACTCTTGGAGATGAAAGTCTTCTTCCAAGGCAAATCGCGGATGCTGCCATCAGGCTGCTTGCGGCTGTTCAATCCCGCAGGGAACATCAGCATGTGGTTGTCACTCTGGAATCCAGCCTCTACCATGCGAGGGAAGTCACGGCTCTGTCGGCCGGTCTTATTGATACCGATGCTCACCGGCTTCAAGCCCGGGAGATTGAGCAGCAGGTCGTTTACCAGATAGCGGAACTTACCATCGTAATGCGTTCCGATGATGGAGCCGAGGCACACGCCGTCCTGTCCGCCCAGCGGATGATTAGACACGAAAGTATAGAGCTTGCCATCATTCTTATCCGGCAAATTCTCCAAGCCTACGATTTCTACATCCATCTTCAGATAGCGCACGCATTCTGTAAGCCACTCCGTACCGGAGAGGTTTCGGCTTTCCCACAAGAACTTGTTCACTTCGTCTTCGTGTATAATCTTTTTTAGCCAAGACACAAGGAATCCGGGAACAAATTTAGCTTTGCTCCCCATCTTGTTCTTCAGTATCTTTTCTATGTCTATCGTTTTCTCTATTGAACCACTCATTTTTAGTAAACCTAATAAGTACGTGCAAAGTTAGTTTTTCTTTTTTAAATATGAGTCATTTTTCCCGAAAAATTATCAATAAAGCTAAAAAATAGTGCATTTTTCCATCTTTTCGGGAGAAATCAAGACAAAAAACATCGTTTTTCGCGAATTACTAGATACCAGCGAATAAAGAGCGGAAAATGAAAAAATCATTTTTTTGCGCCCGTTTCATAAAATTTGTGGGGAAACATGGAGCTATGTGAGGATTTTTATGTACCTTTGGAGCCGAATTCCTATTAAATAGGTACATACGCGCTGTATATAAGTACATGCACGTGAAAGAAACAAGTTAAAAATAAGTAACTTACAAAAGAAAAAGAATCAAGAAGAATGATCAAGACAGCAGAAACATATCACGTACCCGTGCTCCTCAAAGAGAGCGTTGACGGACTCAACATCCAGCCAGGCGGCATCTATGTAGATGTTACCTTCGGCGGAGGAGGACATTCCAGGGAGATCATCTCCCGCCTGAGCGAGGGAGCACATCTCTACAGCTTCGACCAGGACGCTGATGCCGAGCGCAACGTGGTGGCAAATCCCAACTTCACCTTTGTATGCTCCAACTTCAGATACCTGAAGAACTGGATGAGATACTATGGCGTGGAGGGACTGGACGGACTACTCGCCGACCTCGGTGTATCGAGTCATCATTTCGACGACGAGACCCGCGGATTCTCCTTCCGCTTTGATTCTCCTCTCGACATGCGCATGAACAAGAGAGCCGGAAAGACTGCTGCCGACATCGTGAACGAATACGAGGAAGAGGCACTTGCCGACATCTTCTATCTCTACGGCGAACTGAAGAATTCCCGCCGCATCGCTTCAGCGCTGGTCAAGGCAAGAGCCGCAAGCCCTATCAAGACCACCAAGGACTTCATGGCTGCCGTGGAACCCCTCTTCAAGCGAGAGCGGGAGAAGAAGGAGATGGCCAAGCTCTTCCAGGCACTGCGCATAGAGGTGAATCACGAGATGGATGCCCTGAAAGAAATGCTCCGCTCTGCCACCGAACTACTCAAGCCGGGAGGAAGACTCTCGGTGATTACCTATCACTCACTGGAAGACCGCATCGTGAAGAACATGATGAAGGCGGGCAATCCAGAGGGCAAGGTAGAGCAGGACTTCTTCGGAAGAATCGAGACGCCTTTCAAGCTCGTCAACAACAAGGTAATCATACCAGACGCCGATGAGCAGGAGAGAAACCCGAGAAGCCGCAGTGCCAAGTTGAGAATCGCAGAAAAGAAATAGAGTAAATGAGATTATCATGTAACTGCAATCATGTAATGCAATAGAAAATGAAACAAGATAAAGAAAAACCAGAAACAAGCATCCCGGCTGAAGAGCAGAAGACGCAGCCGGAAGCTCCCAAACCGGCTCCGCAGGCTTCGCTCAAGGAAGTGATTGCCAAGCAGGCCATCGAGGAGGAAGTGTCGGGTTCTGCCAGCTTCACACTGCGCAAGATTCTGGGTGGCGACATCCTCACCGCACAAATCATAAGAAAGCAGATATGGCTGTTCATGCTCATCGTGGTTTTCATCATTATCTACATATCCAACCGATACAGCATCCAGAAGGATCTCATCGAATTGGACCAACTGCAAAAAGAGCTGCAAGACACGAAATACAAAGCACTGTCAACCAGCAGTCAGATAACAGAGAAGAGTCGTGAAAGCAATGTGCTCGATATGCTGAAACACAGCAAGGACAGCACCCTGCACATCGCCACACAACCTCCTTACATCATAAACGTACCAGAAGAATGAGCAAGTTTGAGCATAAGAAAGTAATGCCGCGCTATAGTGCCATCGCCATCATCATGACCCTGATTGCCACCGCCATCGTAGGAAAAGCACTCTACATCATGACGGCTAAGCACGACTACTGGATGCAGGTTGCCGAGCGACAGAAGAGAGACTCCGTGACCGTGAAGCCTAACCGAGGCAACATCCTGAGCTGCGCAGGACAGCTGATGGCGAGTTCGCTGCCTGAATTCAAGGTATTCATGGACTTCAAGGCACTGACCGAAGCCGGCAACGACTCGCTTTGGGATGCCAAGCAGGATTCCATCTGCCAGGGACTCCACAAGATATTCCCGGAGAAGACTGCAGAGGAATTCAAGCGCCATCTCATAGAGGGACGCGGCAAGAAGAGCCGCCACTGGGCGGTATATGGAAGTCGTATCGACTATAACACCTTCACCGAGGTGAAGGCGCTGCCAATTTTCCGCCTCACTCCCTACAAGAGCGGATTCCACTGGGAGGAATACAATGCCCGCACCCGTACCTACGGTTCGCTGGCAGGAAGAACCATCGGAGCCATGTTTGGTGCCAAGGATACCGCCAGATTCGGACTGGAGCTGAGCTATGACTCCATCCTGCGCGGAACCAATGGTATCGTGCATCGCCGCAAGGTGCGCAACAAGTTCCTCGACATCACCGACACCCCTCCTATCGACGGTGCCGACATCGTTACCACCATCGATGTGAGCATGCAGGATCTTGCCGAGCGCTCACTCATCGAAGAGTTGAAGGAAATCAATGCCAACGTGGGTGTAGCCATCGTGATGGATGTGCCTACCGGCGACATCAAGGCCATTGTAAACATGGAAAAATGCTTCGATGGCGAATACAGAGAGATTCACAACCATGCCGTGAGCGACCTTCTGGAGCCGGGGTCGGTATTCAAGCCTGCCTCGCTGCTCGTAGCGCTCGATGACGGTGTAGTAGATACTACCTATCGCGTGGAAACGGGATGTGGTGTCTGGCAGATGTACGGACGAGACATGAAGGACCATAACTGGCGAAAGGGCGGATATGGAATGCTGACCTTCGCAAAGACATTGTGGTACAGTTCTAACATCGGTGTGAGCCGAATCATCGACGACCACTACCACAACTGTCCGGAGAAATTCGTACAGGGCATCTATCGCACCGGTCTGCACGACGACCTGAAGATTCCGCTGGTGGGAGCTACTCCTGCCCGAATCCGAATGCCGCACAGAAACAGCCACGGACAGTATGACAACTGGGCAAAGACCAGCTTGCCATGGATGAGTATCGGATACGAGACGCAGGTGCCACCGATCTCTACCCTCACCTTCTACAACACCATCGCCAACAACGGCAAGATGATGCGTCCTAGATTCGTGAGCAAGGTAGTGAAGAACGGAGAAACCATCATGGAGTTCCCGCCAGAGGTGATGCGCGAACAGATAGCCAAGCCGCAATCCATCAAGAAGATGCAGACCATCCTGGAACAGGTGGTTAGCCTGGGACTGGGCAAAAAAGCCGGTTCGCCTAACTTCAAGGTTGCCGGAAAGACCGGTACGGCTCAGGTTTCCAAGGGAGCCGGCGGTTACAAGAACGGCATTACCAACTATCTGGTGAGCTTCGCCGGCTACTTCCCTGCCGACAATCCGCGCTACAGCTGTATCGTCTGCATTCAGAAATCAGGTTTGCCAGCTTCCGGCGGAAGCATGAGCGGTAAGGTATTCCACGACATTGCCGAAGGCATCATGGCACAGAGCCTGAAACTCGACGTGAAGGATGCCAAGGATTCAGCCTCCATCTTCGTTCCGGACGTGAAGAACGGAAACGTGCTGGCTGCCGACTACGTACTCACCCACCTGGGCATCAAGACCAACACCAACTGGAGTGGAAGCTACGCCAACGGCAATCCTATCTGGGGCAAGGCAGAACGCATAGGAAGCAGAAGCATCAAGCTTTTCAAAGAGAAGCAATACGGCAAAAGCACCGTGCCCGATATTACAGGCATGGGAGCCAGAGACGCTATCTTCTGCATGGAGAGCAGAGGAATCAGAACCAGGATTCATGGCAGAGGCAAGGTAATCAAGCAAAGTCTCATGCCGGGAACACCGGTCAAGAAGGGTTCCATCTGTATCATCGAATTGAACTAATATATATAATAAGGTGTAAATACATAAAGATATTAAATATGAAGTTACAAGAATTACTCAAAAACATCGAGCCGATTCAGATTGTCGGTGATGCAGATGTAGAGGTTTCGGGCGTAAACATCGACTCCCGAAAGATTAAGGAAGGTCACTTGTTCATTGCTATCAAGGGCACTCAGGTTGACGGCCACCAGTTTATTTCAAAGGCATTGACCCTGGGCGCAAAGTCGGTTTTGTGCGAGGATATGCCTGAGGAGAAAATCGAAGGCGTAACTTACATTCAGGTAGCATCTACTGAAGATGCTGTAGGTAAAGTGGCTACACTCTTCTATGGTGATCCATCCAAGAAGCTGAAGTTGGTTGGCGTGACTGGCACCAATGGCAAGACCACCATCGCCACCTTATTATATAATATGTTCCGCAAGTTCGGACATAAGTGCGGTCTGCTCTCCACCGTCTGCAATTACATTGAGGGCGAGGCAATTCCTGCCGACCACACTACCCCAGACCCTATCGAGCTGAACATGCTGCTGGGCAAGATGGTAGAGGCAGGATGCGAATACGCCTTCATGGAGTGCTCTTCTCATGCCATCGCACAGAAGCGTATCGGCGGTTTGGAGTTCGCCGGCGGACTGTTCACCAATCTCACCCGCGACCATCTCGACTATCACAAGACATTCGAGAACTACCGCAACGCCAAGAAGGCTTTCTTCGATGGTCTGCCTAAGACTGCCTTCGCCATCACCAATGCCGACGACAAGAACGGCATGATCATGGTACAGAACACCAAGGCTACTGTGAAGACCTACTCTACCCGCTCTATGGCAGACTTCAAGGCAAGAATCCTGGAGTGTCACTTCGGCGGCATGTATCTGGAGATAGATGGCAGAGAGGTAGGCGTACAGTTTATCGGAAAATTCAATGTAAGCAATCTGCTTGCCGTATATGGTGCAGCCGTCATGCTCGGCAAGAAGCCGGAGGATGTACTCGTTGTGATGAGTACCCTTCACAGCGTAAGCGGACGATTGGAGCCAATCCAGTCGCCAGAAGGCTATACAGCCATCGTTGACTATGCTCATACACCAGATGCTTTGGAGAACGTACTGAACGCCATTCACGAAGTACTCGACGGCAAGGGCGGCGAAGTGATTACCGTCTGCGGTGCCGGTGGAAACCGTGACAAGGGCAAGCGCCCGTTGATGGCACAAGAGGCAGTCAAGCAGAGCGATAAGGTTATCATCACCAGCGACAATCCTCGCTTCGAAGAGCCACAGAACATCATCAACGACATGCTGGCTGGTCTCAACGCCCAGCAGATGAAGAAGGTGATCAGCATCGTTGACCGCAAGGAAGCAATCCGCACAGCCTGCATGCTGGCCAAGAAGGGCGATGTAATCCTCGTTGCCGGAAAGGGACATGAAGACTACCAGGAGATCAAGGGCGTGAAGCATCACTTCGACGACAAGGAAGTGCTTCGCGAAATCTTCGGTATCAACAAGTAGTATTATCATCTAATAGAAAAAGAGAAGAAGAAAAATGTTATACTATCTTTTTAGATTTCTGGAGCAGTGGGGCATTACAGGTTCCCACATGTGGGGTTACATTTCATTCCGTGCCCTGCTCGCACTGATTTTATCCCTCGTCATCTCTGCATGGTTTGGCGAGAAGTTCATCAAGTACCTCAAGAGCAAGCAGATTACCGAGACCCAGCGCGATGCCAGCATCGACCCATTCGGCGTAAAGAAGATCGGTGTCCCATCCATGGGTGGCGTCATCATCATCCTGGCCATCCTCGTACCAGTATTGCTGCTCGGCAGATTGCGCAACATCTATCTGATTCTGATGATCATCACTACCGTATGGCTTGGTTTCCTCGGTGGTATGGATGACTTCATCAAGATTTTCAAGCGCGATAAAGAGGGACTGAAGGGCAAATACAAAATCGTAGGACAGGTTGGTATCGGCCTCATCGTAGGTCTGGTGCTCTGGGCTTCTCCAGACGTGAAGATGAACGAGAACCTCGCCATCGAACGCCAGGGACAGGAGACGGTGGTAAAGCATCGTGCAGAGGCACGAAAGTCATTGAAAACCACCATACCATTCATCAAGGGGCATAATCTCGACTACTCCAGCATCACCAGCTTCTGTGGTGAGCACAAGGTAGCTGCAGGCTGGATTCTCTTTGTAATCATGACCATCTTCGTGGTTACCGCCGTTTCCAACGGTGCCAACCTCAACGATGGAATGGATGGAATGTGTGCCGGAAACTCCGCCATCATAGGTGTGGCATTAGGCATTCTTGCGTATGTGTCGTCGCACATCGAGTTTGCCGCCTACCTCAACATCATGTATATTCCTGGCTCCGAGGAGCTGGTGGTATTCTTCTGTGCCTTTATCGGAGCCCTCATCGGCTTCCTCTGGTACAATGCCTACCCTGCGCAGGTGTTCATGGGCGATACCGGTTCGCTCACCATCGGCGGTATCATCGCCGTGGGCGCCATCATCATCCACAAGGAGCTGATGCTGCCTATCCTCTGCGGAATCTTCTTCGTAGAGAGCCTCAGCGTGATGATGCAGGTATATTACTACAAGCTGGGTAAGCGCAGAGGCATCAAGCAGCGCATCTTCAAGCGCACGCCTATCCACGACAACTTCCGTACACAGGACAGCCAGCTGGATCCAGACTGCAAGTATCTGTGGAAGAAGCCTCGCAACTGCTACCACGAATCAAAGATTACCATCCGTTTCTGGATCGTGACCATCATCCTGGCAGCACTCACCATCATCACATTGAAGATTAGATAAAACAAAGGCTCTTATCAGCCTGACAAGATAAAGATACAACAATGAGCAAAATTGTAATTTTAGGAGCTGGCGAAAGTGGCGCAGGTGCTGCCGTGCTGGCGAAGAAAGAGGGATTCGAAGTTTTTGTCTCTGATATGTCTAAGATCAAGGACAACTACAAGAAGTTGATGGACGACCACGGCATTGAGTGGGAAGAGGGACATCATACTGAAGAGAAAATCTTAGACGCTGATGAAGTCATCAAGAGCCCGGGCATTCCTAAGGAAGCCCCTATGATTCAGAAACTGATGGCAAAGGGTACTCCTATCATCAGCGAAATAGAATTTGCAGGCAGATATACAGACGCCAAGATGATCTGCATCACAGGTAGCAACGGCAAGACCACAACTACTTCGCTGATCTATCACATCATCAAGTCGGCTGGCTACGATGTAGGACTGGCAGGCAATATCGGCAAGAGTCTGGCGCTGCAGGTGGCAGAGACACCTCATAAGTACTACGTCATCGAGCTGAGCAGTTTCCAGCTTGACAACATGTACGAATTCCGTGCCAACGTGGCAATCCTGCTCAACATCACTCCAGACCATCTAGACCGCTACGAGTTCAAGATGCAGAACTATACCGATGCCAAGATGCGCATCACACAGAACCAGACAGAGGAAGACAGCTTCATCTTCTGGAACGATGATCCTATCGTGAAGAAGGAACTGGAGAAGTATGACCTCAAGTCACACCTCTGCCCATTCTCAGAATTCAACGAGGAAGGATGCGTGGGCTACATCGAGGACGGCAAGTACAAGCTCAACTTCCCATCAGCCTTCGAGATGCCACAGGCAGACATGAGCCTGCGCGGCAAGCACAACATCTACAACAGCCTGGCAGCAGGACTCGCCTGCAACATCGTAGGCATCGACCACGAGACCCTGCACAAGGGCCTCAGCGACTTCCCAGGCGTAGAGCACCGACTGGAGAAGGTGGGCAAGTTCAAGGGAGTTTACTATGTAAACGACTCAAAGGCTACCAATGTGGATGCTTGCTGGTACGCTCTGGAGAGCATGACAACCCCTACCATCCTCATCATCGGTGGTAAGGACAAGGGCAACGATTATAACCAGATCAAGGACCTGGTAAAGGAGAAGTGTGCAGGTATCGTATATCTCGGAGCCGACAACCAGAAGCTGCACGACAACTTCGACGCCCTGGGCATTCCTGTTCGCGACACTCACAGCATGAAAGACTGCGTGGCTGCCTGCCAGGAGCTGGCCAAGCCAGGCGACACCGTATTGCTGAGCCCATGCTGCGCCAGCTTCGACCTCTTCAAGAACATGGAGGACCGCGGCGAGCAGTTCAAGGCCCTGGCAAGAGCCATCGGTGAATAACTTTTCATTTGGCAAGAACTTAAGTGATAATAATTTTAGAGATAGGACAGTTAAGAAATGAACAATAAGACCATAGGCAACATATTCAAGGGAGACAAGGTCATCTGGATGGTCTTCTTCTTTCTCTGTATGATAAGCATCATAGAGGTGTATTCCGCCTCTAGCTCCTTGTCGTACAAGAGTGGTAACTATATGGCGCCGGTAATACGCCATATAGGTCTCCTTTTTCTAGGCTTAGGCACCATGATATGTATGCTCAAGGTTAAGTGTAAGTACTTCAAGATCGTCACTCCTTTTGTGATATTTCCATCTCTGGGCTTACTCATCTGGGTTTTGATAGCGGGACAATCCACCAATGGCGCATCCCGCTGGATTAACCTGGTGGGCATCCAGTTTCAGCCTTCGGAAATAGCCAAGGGAGCGGTGGTGCTGGTAGTGGCACAGATTCTCAGTGCAATGCAGACGCAGAATGGTGCAGAACGGAGAGCCTTCAAGTATGTCTTGACGGCCTGCTGCCCGTTTATCATCCTCATCGGACTTGAGAACTTATCCACCGCCATGCTTCTGTGCATCACCATCTTATGCATGATGATCATCGGAAGAGTACCTATGAGTCAGATAGGCAAACTCGTGGGCAGCGTCTTGATATTTATCTGCGTTGTCTTCGCCGGCGTTATGATCGTGGGTGAAGACAAGGAAAACGGAGGAAACAAGCCGGAAAATACGCTCACAGAGAACATCAACGAGAAGGAAGAAGCACCAGGTATGGCAGAGAAGATGTTCCACCGAGCAGATACCTGGAAAGCACGTATCGACAAGTTTATCAATTCCAAGCCAGTGGCTCCGGAAGACGTGGACCTGGATAAGGATGCGCAGGTGGCCCATGCCAACATCGCCATCGCCTCATCGAATATCGTGGGAAAGGGACCGGGAAACTCCGTAGAACGAGATTTCCTCTCTCAGGCATTCTCCGACTTCATCTACGCCATCATTATCGAGGAAATGGGACTGTGGGGTGCCTTCTTTGTGGCATTCCTCTACATCATTCTGCTCTTCAGAGCCGGGCGAATCGCCAACCGGTGTGAGAACACATTCCCAGCATTCCTGTGCATGGGACTTGCCATCATGCTGGTTATCCAGGCACTGTTCAACATGGCAGTAGCTGTAGGCTTGGCACCGGTTACAGGTCAGCCACTTCCGCTCATCAGCCGAGGTGGAACCTCAACCATCATCAACTGTCTCTACCTGGGCATCATCTTAAGCATCAGTAGAACCGCAAAAAAGAAAGATTTGCCTCAAAACGAAGCAAATTTTGACAAATTTGCTGCTGCATAACAAAAGAGTATCATAAATAAGGTAAAAAATGCCATTAAATGGATTTTTTTGCTTACCTTTGCGTGAAAATTGTTGACCCTCGGGTCGTAAACAAGAATGGATTATGAATAATGAACTGAGAATTATCATAAGTGGAGGCGGTACAGGCGGTCATATATTCCCTGCCGTATCCATCGCAAACGCCATCAAGGCAAAGCGCCCTGATGCCAAAATATTGTTTGTTGGAGCACTCGGCAGAATGGAAATGCAGCGTGTTCCTGCAGCAGGTTATGAAATCAAAGGATTGCCTATCTGCGGTTTCGACAGAAAGCATCTGCTCAAGAACATCGCTGTTCTCTTCAAGATCTGGAAGAGCCAGCACATGGCCAAGAGCATCATCAAGAATTTCAAGCCAATGGCTGCTGTAGGTGTGGGCGGATACGCCAGCGGTCCTACACTCAACGTTTGCGCTAGCAAAGGTATTCCATGCCTCATCCAGGAACAGAACTCATACGCAGGTGTGACCAACAAGCTCCTGGCAAAGAAGGCAGAAAAGATATGCGTGGCTTACGAAGGAATGGAACGTTTCTTCCCTGCCGACAAAATCATCATGACGGGAAATCCAGTACGCCAGAACGTATTGGAGACTACCCTCACCAAGGAAGAGGCACGAAAGCAGTTCGGTCTCGACCCTGATAAGAAAACCATCCTGCTCGTGGGCGGAAGCCTCGGTGCAAGAACCATCAACGAGAGCGTGCTTCAGCACCTCGACCTCGTGAAGGAAAGCGGCGTGCAGTTTATCTGGCAGACAGGTAAGTACTACAACGCAGCCATCATGGAGCAACTCAAGGGCAAGGAACTGCCAATGCTCAAGGTTACCGACTTCATCAGCGACATGGGCGCAGCTTACAAGGCTGCCGACCTCGTGATCAGCCGTGCCGGAGCCAGCAGTATCAGTGAGTTCTGCCTCATCGGAAAGCCAGTCATCCTCGTCCCAAGCCCTAACGTGGCAGAAGACCATCAGACCAAGAATGCCATGGCACTGGTAAACAAGGATGCAGCCATCTACGTGAAAGATGCTGATGCGCCAAACGAATTGCTCCAGAAAGCCATCAACACAGTCAAGAACGAGGATAAACTCAACTCACTCTGTGAGAACATCAAGAAATTAGGATTAAAAAACTCAGCCGACGTCATCGCCGACGAAGTAATCAAATTAGCAACAAGATAATGGAAATCAAGGATATTAAAGCAGTTTATTTTGTAGGTGCAGGCGGCATCGGTATGAGCGCCATCGCCAGATACTTCCTCAGCAAGAAGTTGGTTGTAGCCGGATACGACAAGACTCCTTCCAATCTCACTCACGAGTTGGAGAAAGAAGGAATGCTCATCCACTACGAAGAGAATGTAGATCTCATCCCTGAGGCTTGCAAGGATGCCAGAAATACGCTGGTTGTCTATACACCAGCCATCCCTGCTGAGCACAAGGAGCTGGTTTACTTCCGCGAGAATGGATTCACCATCGAGAAGCGTGCACAGGTTCTGGGTACCCTGACCCGCACCCACAAGGGACTGTGCGTGGCAGGTACACACGGCAAGACTTCTACTTCTACCATGTGTGCCCACATCATGCACCAGAGCCATCTCGACTGCAATGCCTTCCTCGGAGGAATCTCCAAGAACTATGGCACCAACTACATTCTCTCAGACAAGAGCGACTTCGTAGTCATCGAGGCAGATGAGTTTGACCGCAGTTTCCACTGGTTGCGCCCATGGATGAGCGTCATCACATCTACAGATCCTGATCACCTCGACATCTATGGTACCAAGGAGGCTTATCTCGAAAGCTTCCGTCACTATACAGAATTGATTCAGCCGGGCGGTGCGCTCATCATCCACAAAGACCTGGAGATGAAGCAGCACGTACAGGACGGCGTCAAGATATACGAATACAGCCAGGACGAAGGCGACTTCCACGCTGAGAACATCAAGATAGAGAATGGCGGAATCACATTCGACTTCATCTCTCCTATCGAGAACGTTACAGGCGTAGAGCTCGGACAGCCAGTGCCAATCAACATCACAAATGGTGTGGCAGCAATGGCAATGGCACAGCTGAACGGTTGTACCGCCGATGAGCTTCGCAACGGAATGAAGACATACGGAGGCGTGGACCGCCGCTTCGACTTCAAGATCAAGAACGACAAGCTCGTATTCCTTTCCGACTACGCTCATCATCCAAAAGAGATTTACCAGAGTGCAAAGAGTATTCGTGAGCTTTACAAAGATCGCAAGATTACAGCCATCTTCCAGCCTCACCTCTACACCCGCACCCGTGACTTCTACAAGGACTTTGCCAACAGCCTGAGTCTCCTCGATGAAGTCATCCTCTGCGATATCTATCCTGCTCGCGAGCAGCCTATCCCAGGAGTTACCTCCAAGCTCATCTACGACAACCTGAAACCAGGCGTAGAGAAGAGCATGATTCACAAGGAAGAAGTACTCGACCTGGTGAAGAGCCGTGACTTCGACGTACTCGTCGTTCTGGGAGCTGGAGATCTGGACAACTATGTTCCAGAAATCACAAAGATTCTAGAATCAAAATAAGCCCCCGGAGACAGGGGCTTGTGCAAACAAGAACAAAGTAATCAATGCATATCAATTGGCAGAAAACCCTACTCATCACCCTGGATGTTGCACTGGTAACCTATCTGGGATTCGCTTTCACCAAGTTTAACAAACCTGATGAAAAGGGAATGCTATGCACCAAGGTGAACATCAACATTGAGGATGAGATGACCAACGGCTTTCTGAATGCAAAGGAAATCAAGAAGAGACTGGAGATAAAAAAGCTCTATCCCCTGGAGAAACCGCTGAACAACGTAAACGCCAGAAAGATAGAGGAAACCTTAAAGACCAGTCCCTTCGTGAAGACCGCAGAATGCTACAAGACGCAAGACGGACTGGTGGATATCTACCTCACCCAGCGTATGCCAATTGTGAGGATCAAGAGCATCAACAACGAGGACTACTATATAGATGATCATTATCAGGTAATGCCCAACACCAACTATACGAGCGACATCATCATCGCCACAGGCAACATCAACAAATGGTTTGCCCAGAAATACATATCGCTGGTAAGCAAGACCCTGATGAAGAACAATCTTTGGAGAAATCAGATAGAGCAGATCAACGTACTGCCCGACAGGGGCATTGAACTGGTGCCACGAGTAGGAAACCACATTATATATATAGGTAACCTGCCGGAAAGCAATATCATCAGCAAAAGAGAACAAGATGTAGAAGACTTCATCAACAAGAAGATGGACCGTCTGGAAAAGTTCTACAAATATGGTCTCTCTCAAGCTGGCTGGAACAAATACTCATACATCAACATCGAGTTTGACAACCAGATAATTTGCACAAAGCATCATAACAGCTAATTTTATAATTGAAACAGAAAAAGATAATATATAAAGACTATGCCAAAGGAATTTATTGTAGCTATCGAGCTTGGCTCATCTAAGATGACAGGTATAGCTGGTCAGAAGAATTTAGACGGCAGCATCACCGTGCTGGCTACCGTCGAGGAGAACTCGTCTTCTTGTATCAGAAAGGGTGTTATCTATAACATCGACAAAACATGCCAGTGCCTCACTAGCATCATCAAGAAGTTGAAGAACTTCCTCAAACAAGATATTACCCAGGTTTACGTGGGTGTAGGAGGCAGATCTATCAGAAGCCTCAAGAACGTCATCGTGAAAGATCTGCCAGGCGCATCTATCATCTCGCAGGATATGATTAATGAGCTGATGGACATCAACCGCAACATGACTTATCCAGACCAAGAAATTCTTGACGCTGCAACACAGGAATACAAGATAGACAACCAGTACCAGATTGACCCTGTAGGCATACAGTGCAGCCATCTGGAAGGTATCTTCCTGAATATCCTTTGGCGCAAGAACTTCTATAACAATATCAACACCTGCTTCGAGAATGCAAATATCTCGATTGCGGAGATGTATCTCGCACCATTGGCTATGGCAGACAGCGTATTGACCGACTCTGAGAAGAGAGCCGGATGTATGCTCGTTGACCTGGGTGCCGACACCACTACCGTATCCGTTTACTACAAGGGTATCCTGCGCCATCTCTCTGTCATCCCATTGGGTGGAAACAACATCACCAAGGACTTGACTTGCCTCCAGCTCGAGGATGCTGATGCAGAAAAGATGAAGCTGAAATATGCAAAGGCCTACACCGATATCAGCAATATCGACCCAACACTCAACTACTCTGTTGACAAGGACAGAACCATAGAGAGCAAGAAGTTTATCGAGATTGTTGAGGCTCGTGTGGAGGAAATCGTAGAAAATGCCTGGTTCCAGGTACCTGTAGAATTCTCAGATAAGCTGATGGGTGGTATCATCCTCACCGGCGGTGGAAGCAATATGCCTGAAATCGATAAGGTATTCAAGACTCATACCCATATCGATAAGGTACGCATCGCGAAGTTTGTTACCCAGACAGTCAACTCAAAGGATCCTAAGATCACCAATCATACAGGTATGATGAATACCGTATTGGGACTCCTGGCTAAGGGCGACATGAACTGCGCAGGCAGCGAATTCAACAATGACCTCTTCGACAACCTCGACAATCGTCCTACAACAGGAACTGGTTCAGAAGCCCACAAGGCTCCTCGCAACCCGAACGAGACAGTAGGCACCGGCGTGGTATTGACTGCAGCCGAAAAGCAGAAGGCTGAAGAAGAGGCTCGCCGCAAGAGAGAACAGGAAGAGGAAGAGGCAAGACTCCTGGCTGAAAAGGAAGCCGAGGAAGAAGCAAAACGCAGAAAAGAGAACAGCCTCGTTCACAAGTTCATGAGAGGATTCAAGAAATTCGTGAAGGATACCATCTCTGAGGAAGAATAATATAATCATATTTTAGAATAGACTATTATGCTAGATAACACAAATACTCCACATATTCTGGACTTTGGAGAGCCAGAAAAGGAAAACAGCATCATCAAGGTGATTGGTGTAGGTGGTGGCGGTGGTAACGCAGTCAACCACATGTACCGTGAAGGCATCCACGACGTAAGCTTCGTATTGTGTAACACTGATAATCAGGCACTCAACGATTCTCCAGTACCTGTACATCTGCAGTTGGGCAAGGAAGGTCTGGGAGCCGGCAACAAGCCTGCCAAGGCTCGCCAGGCTGCCGAGGAAACCCTTGAAGAGATCAAGCACATGCTGAACGACGGCACCAAGATGGCTTTCATCACTGCCGGAATGGGTGGTGGTACAGGAACCGGTGCTGCGCCTGTCATCGCAAGAGTGAGCAAGGAACTCGGAATCCTTACCGTTGGTATCGTAACCATTCCTTTCCGCTTCGAAGGTCCTAAGAAGATCGACCAGGCACTGGATGGTGTAGAAGAGATGTCTAAGCACGTAGATGCGCTGCTGGTTATCAACAACGAGCGTCTCCGCCAGATTTATCCAGACCTCGCAGTACTCGATGCCTTCGGAAAGGCAGACGACACCTTAAGCGTTGCAGCAAAGAGTATTGCTGAAATCATCACCGTTCACGGACTCATCAACCTCGACTTCAACGACGTGAAGACCGTATTGAAGGATGGTGGCGTTGCCATCATGAGTACAGGTTACGGTGAGGGCGAAGGTCGTGTCAAGAAGGCGATCGAGGATGCATTGAACTCACCATTGCTCAACGACAACGATGTATTCAACTCCAAGAAGATCTTGCTGAGCATTGCTTTTGCCAGTGAGAAGAAGGACAATCCTGGTTTGACCATGGATGAGATGAACGATGTAAACGACTTCATGGAGAAGTTTGGAGATGACTTCGAGTTGAAGTGGGGACTCGCCATAGACCCAGAGTTGGGCAGCCGTGTCAAGGTTACCGTATTGGCAACAGGTTTCGGACTCGAAGACGTAGAGGGAATGAACCGCCACATGAAGAAGCATACAGAAGAGGAAGCTCGCCGTATCGCAGAAGAGGAAGAGACAAGGGCAGAGCGTCAGAACAGACGCGAGCGCTACTATGGTTCAGACGGCAACTCTACCCAGTATAAGCGTCATCCACACATCTTCCTGTTCCGTCCTGAGGATCTCGACAATGAGGATGTAATCCTTCAGGTAGAGAACACACCAACCTTCAAGCGCACCCGTCAGACTCTCGAAGACATCCGCAATCTGGCTTCTGGCAATGCAGAAACGGAGGAGGCTAAGAAGAAAGACGATAACGACACAGTACAGGGAGTCATCAGCTTCGCCTAGGGAACCGTTCCTTAAGCGAACAACTCCTGTAGAACAGAAAAGCTTTTCAGTTCCGGGAATCCCGGAACATGAATCCTATAATATTGCAATATCACCTCTACACAGCGGTTTCGATCCAATCGGGACATGGTGTAGAGGTGCATTGTTTCATAGCTCAGGCGAAGCAGCCCCAACATACGCAAAGAATCCTCTTTATTTAAATAATGTACGTGTGTAGGCACGAAGGATACAAAGCGGCCTTCCTCCAAGTCGAAGAAATCGCCATGCGCACCACTCTCAAGGTTAGGCGAAAATCCAAGAAAGAAGGTTAGCCGAACCATAAAGACAATATGGAAATTGGCATAATTCCCCTGTGCCTGGTCGAGCCACGCCACACTCTCCTCTATGAAGGAAAACAATGGAACATTCACCTGCTCGTTCCTGGTGGCTTGCCCCAAAAGCTCTGCCAGAAACATAGACATCGCCAACTTGTAAGGCGAAAAGGGAAGATCCACAAAGGGAAGAGCGATGGATACATCCTTCAATCGCTGCAAGTTAGCTTTCGGACGATGATCGAACTCCAGGTTGAGAATCATCAAGGGCTGAAACAGCTGACGCTTCATCTTCGCCTTAGAAGACTTGGGTATTTTGACCATAAAAGAGACTCTGCCCAACTTTTCGGTGAAGAAATCCACGATAAGTTGTGCATCCCCATACTTAATGGTTTGTAGTACGATAGCTCTAGTTTTTACTTCCATTTTGTCTATAATTATTAAAAAACAGGGCAAAATTACAAAAAAACAAGCATTTAGCGAAAATTTTCGCGGAAAAATTTGCAAGATTCAAATAAAAGTAGTAACTTTGCACCCGCAAATAAGCAATGGTCCCTTCGTCTATCGGTTAGGACGAGAGATTTTCATTCTCTAAAGAGCAGTTCGACTCTGCTAGGGACTACAAACATTAATAAAGAATATAAAAATAAAACATAGAGATGGCAAATCACAAATCATCAGTAAAGAGAATCCGTCAGGACAAGAAGAAGGCTTTGCATAACAAGTACTATGCAAAGACTATGCGCAATGCCGTTCGCAAGTTGCGCAACATGACTGACAAGGAGGAGGCTGCAAAGCTCTATCCTACAGTACAGAAGCTTTTGGACAAGTTGGCTAAGATCAACGTTATTCACGAGAACAAGGCTGCAAACTTGAAGTCTGGTCTTACACAGCACATCGCTAAGTTGGCCTAACTTCCAAGTTAAAGCAAAAGAGATAAATAAGGCTGCTATCCTTCATAAAGGGGTTGCAGCCTTACTCTTTTTTATACCCCTTCGACCTTCGACACATCACCACCTTACTTTTTTCTCCTTTTTCGCTAATTTTCACAAAGAAAACTAGCTGTTTCTCAGCTTTTTTTTGTATCTTTGCACGGAAATAAGACAATTCTAAAAATGGCAGAAAATCAAAACACCGCAAATAATTACTCAGCGAGCAACATCCAGGTTCTTGAAGGCTTGGAAGCTGTTCGCAAACGTCCGGCAATGTACATTGGAGACATTTCCGAAAAGGGTCTTCACCACCTGGTAAACGAGACCGTTGATAACTCTATCGACGAGGCGATGGCTGGTTACTGTACCGACATCGAGGTTACCATCAATGAGGACAACTCTATCACCGTAGAAGACAATGGCCGTGGTATCCCTGTGGATATGCACGAGAAGCTTCATAAGTCAGCCCTCGAAGTCGTAATGACCGTGCTCCACGCCGGTGGTAAGTTCGATAAGGGTTCCTACAAGGTTTCTGGAGGTTTGCACGGTGTGGGTGTAAGTTGTGTAAACGCACTTTCTACTCATATGTTGTCACAGGTCTTCCGTGGTGGCAAGATCTACCAGCAGGAATACGAGAAAGGCAAGCCTCTCTATTCGGTAAAGGTGGTAGGCGAGACCAACAAGCGCGGTACACGCCAGCAGTTCTGGCCAGACCCAACAATATTTACTCACACTGTCTATAAGTGGGACATCATCGCCAACCGTATGCGCGAGTTGGCATTCCTCAATGCGGGTATCAAGATTACTTTGAGAGATCTGCGCCCAGACGAGGAAGGAAAGACCAAGGAGCAGGTTTTCCATGCGAAGGATGGTTTGAAGGAATTCGTTCGCTACGTGGATCGCCATCGCACCCACCTCTTCGATGACGTCATCTACCTGAAGACAGAGAAGCAGGGTATTCCTATTGAGATTGCCGTGATGTACAACACAGACTATTCAGAGAATATCCACTCATACGTGAACAATATCAACACCATCGAGGGTGGTACCCACCTGACTGGTTTCCGTATGGCGTTGACCCGTACCCTGAAGGCTTACGCAGAAGCTGACCCTGCCATCGCTAAGCAGATTGAGAAGGCAAAGGTAGAGATTGCACCAGAAGACTTCCGCGAGGGTCTTACCGCCGTTATCTCTATCAAGGTAGCAGAACCTCAGTTTGAGGGCCAGACCAAGACCAAGCTCGGAAACAGCGAGGTACAGGGCGCCGTTCAGCAGGCTGTAAACGAAGCTTTGTCTGATTACCTGGAGGAACATCCAGACGAGGCTAAGCGCATCTGCGAAAAAGTTGTCCTGGCTGCTACAGCACGTATCGCTGCCCGCAAGGCACGCGAGAGCGTACAGCGCAAGAACTTCATGACTGGTGGCGGTCTTCCTGGTAAGCTTGCCGATTGCTCTATGAAGGATCCTAAGGAATGCGAGATTTTCCTCGTCGAGGGTGATTCCGCTGGTGGTTCTGCCAAGCAGGGCCGCGACCGTTTCCGCCAGGCTATCCTCCCATTACGTGGTAAGATTCTGAACGTAGAGAAGGTTCAGTGGCATAAAGTCTTCGAAGCAGAGTCTGTCATGAACATCATCCAGAGTATCGGAGTTCGCTTCGGTGTAGATGGTGAGGACAGCAAGGAAGCCAACACAGACAAGCTGCGTTACGACAAGATTATCATCATGACCGATGCCGACGTCGATGGTTCCCACATCGACACGCTGATCATGACATTGTTCTATCGCTTCATGCCTAAAGTTATCGAGGAAGGCCACTTGTACATCGCTACCCCACCTCTCTACAAGTGTACTTACCGCAGCAAGGTAAGCGAGTATTGCTATACAGAACAGCAGCGCCAGGCTTTCATCGACAAGTATGGCGACGGCACCGAAGATAAGAATATCCACACCCAGCGATACAAAGGTTTGGGTGAGATGAACCCAGAGCAGCTTTGGGAAACCACTATGGACCCAGCAACACGCTTGCTCAAGCAGGTTACCATCGAGAATGCAGCTCAGGCTGACGAGATTTTCTCTATGCTGATGGGCGACGATGTGGAGCCACGCCGAGAGTTCATCGAGCAGAACGCAACATACGCCAATATCGACGCATAAAGCGAACACCATATATTGGGGGCAGACTCTGCAGGAGTCTTCCCCCTTTTTTAGGTTGCCGCCTTCAAAAAGCAACAACCCCGACATCATGTTTTTACAACTAACAAAACTAAATTTATGAAGCATCTGCTTTTTACGTTTGCGCTAGCTGCCTCAACGTTCTTGAACTGCCAGGCGGCAACAGTTAGTAAAACTCCCCTACCCAACAAGTTGTGGTACAACAAGCCTGCATACGCCTTCGAAGAGTCACTGCCACTGGGCAATGGCAAACTGGGTGCGCTGGTTTACGGCGGAGCCAACAATGATTCCATCCAGCTCAATGACATCACCCTATGGACGGGCGTTCCTGTAAACCCTGACGAAGGTGGCGAAGCCTACAAGTGGATTCCCAAAATCAGAGAAGCCCTGTTTAAGGAAGATTACAAGACTGCCGATTCCCTGCAGCACTATGTACAAGGACACAACTCGGAGTTCTACCAGCCGCTGGGCATGATCAATATCATAGACTGCAACCAGGGAGAATTTACTGATTACTATCGTGAGTTAAATCTCGACAAATCCCTTGCTACAGTACAATTCAAGCGCAATGGCATCCAGTACACCAAGGAGTATTTTGCTTCACATCCTGACAAGATGATCGCCATCAAGTTGAGTGCCTCTCAAAAGAGAGCCATCAACAGCGACATATCCCTGACCTCCCTCATTCCTCATCAAGTGAAAGCATCCAGAGGACAAATCACCATGACAGGTCATGTTCTGGGAGATGAAGCCAACAGTACGCATTACTGTGCGATGCTTCAGGTAAAGAACACCGACGGACAGGTATGGGCTGACGATTCAGTGCTCCATCTAAAAGATGTAAGCGAGGCTATCATCTATCTTGTCAACGAGACAAGCTACAATGGCTTCGACAAACACCCGGTGAAAGAAGGGGCTCCGTATATCGAAAGAGTATCTGATGATGCCTGGCATCTTGCCAACTTCACCTATGATGAATTCAAGCAGCGTCATATCGCTGATTACAGGAAACTCTTTGATAGAGCAAGCCTGAACCTGAAAGGTGCCAAGTTTGATGCTTCCCGCCCTACCGACCAGCAGTTGCTCGCCTATAGCGACAACCACGAGAGCAACCCTTATCTGGAACAGCTCTACTTCCAATATGGCAGATACCTGCTCATCAGCAGTAGCCGCACCAAGGGAGTACCAGCCAATCTGCAGGGACTCTGGGCACCAGCCCTCCGCTCTCCATGGCGTGGCAACTATACCATCAACATCAATCTGGAAGAAAATTACTGGCCGGCAGAAGTTGCCAATCTTTCCGAGCTGGTTGCTCCTGTAGATGGATTGGTAGAAGGTTTGTCGGTAACAGGTCGCCACAATGCCCAGCACTTCTACGGCATCGATAAGGGATGGTGTGCCGGACATAATACCGATGCGTGGGCGATGAGCAACCCTGTGGGAACCGGAAACGAGAGCCCACAATGGAGCAATTGGGCGATGGGGGGAGCCTGGCTTGGAGAAACCCTCTGGGATCACTACGACTATACCCGTGATACGGAATATCTCCGCAATACAGCCTATCCTTTGATGAAGGGCGCTGCCGATTTCCTGCTGGAGTGGCTTATTCCGAATCCACACAATCCAAACGAACTGATTACAGCCCCTTGCACATCGCCAGAGGCAGACTATATCACCGATAAGGGCTACCGTGGCAGCAGTTTCTATGGTGGAACCGCCGACCTTGCCATCATCCGTGAGCTCTTCAAGAACACTATCAAGGGAGCGAAAACCCTAGGTATCGACAGTGATTATCAGCAGCAGTTGCAAGCTGCTCTCGATCGCCTGCGTCCTTACCACATTGGAAAGCGAGGCAACCTGATGGAGTGGTATCACGATTGGGATGACCAGGATTGGCATCACCGCCATCAGTCTCACCTGCTCGGTCTCTATCCTTTCCACCAGATTTCGGTAGCAAAGACACCCGAGCTTGCTGCAGCTGCAACCAAGACTTTGGAAATCAAGGGTGACAATTCTACAGGTTGGAGCACAGGCTGGAGAATCAACCTCTGGGCTCGTCTGCATCGTGCCGACAAAGCTTACCAGATATACCGCAAATTGCTCACCTACGTTAGTCCTGAGGTTTACAAGGATAGCAAGCATCACAGTGGCGGTACCTATCCTAACCTCTTCGATGCCCATCCACCATTTCAGATAGACGGCAACTTCGGAGGAACTGCAGGTGTTTGCGAGATGCTGATGCAATGCGATGGTGAAACGATGAATTTGCTCCCTGCTCTTCCACAGGAATGGCAGGCAGGAGAGATAAGAGGTATAAAGGCCCGTGGCAACTATGGCGTATCACTCGCATGGAACAAACGCAAATTGACTCAGGCAACCATCACCAGTAAGAACGAGGGTAATCTGACCATTCTCTACAATGGCAAACAGAAAGTTCTCACCTTCAAGTCTGGAGAAACAAAGACCATCAAATAAAAGATCCATATCGATCTTATCTATATCTATAGAGTAAAAGACTATAGTTATCTATTAGAGTAAAAGACAAAACATTAAAGAAAAGGACAAAAGTAAATCAATGAGATACATAACAACTCTCATCATTTCTATACTTTGGGTACTGAGCTCCCATGCACAGGAGTTCGGTACCCACTGGATATCCTATCCCCTGCCCAACGATTCTTCTGAGGTATGGTTCCGCCAAAGTTATATCATGAACGAGTGCCCCACCCAGGCCTTTATGAATATAGCAAGCACTGGCAACTACAAACTCTATATCAATGAGAGAAACGTAACGGGAAGCCTGAAATTCGATGGTATCAAGGACAGCATTCTTCTGAACCGAACCATCGACGTAACCCGCTTCCTCAAAAATGGCGAAAATGTGATTGCAGTATGGTACGCCCCACAAGGCAAGCCTAGCTACGGCAAGCAACTCTCACTGGAATTCTACGGATGGCAGCAGGACAGCATTCCATTCTATCAGAAAGCAGACGGCAAATGGTTCTGCCGACAACTCAAGGAATGCAGCAATGGAGAAGGCGAACGCTTCCATGCCCCCACCAATACGCAGGCTTGGAAATCTGAGGAATATCACCCTTACGGATGGATTCACCCTACCGGTTGCGTCATCACAGACGAATATAGACAGGATTCTGCCTATGTTATGAATTATAAAGCCTTCGGCGACAAGAAGGTTATCAAGGACGAGAACAAGCTCTACAAGATATTGAAACCAGCCTGTACATACAGAGACTCCACCGGTTACAACATCGACTTTGGCAGACCTTTCTATGGCACCATCCGCCTTACGCTGCGAGGAGCCGGCAAAGGAACCAGATTAAAGATCAATGATTTCCAGTACGTCTGCAACGGAGAACTGGATGAGCAGGCATTCTGCCGATTTAAATTCAGCAAGCAAAAGATATACACTCTTACCTGGAAAGGAAGATTCAAGGAAAATGATATCGTGGATATTGAAGGATTAGAGATTTCGGAATAAGCTACCAAGCTTTTCGAAATCTCTTTTTTTATTAATCTTCCAAGTCGGCAAGTAACTGCTCTGCTACTTCGCAAAGCTCATCATACCATTCCTTACCGAACTTCTCAATCAGCGGACCTTCCAGGAACTTATAAACCGGAAGATTCAACTCTTCACCCTTCTTGATGGCATCCTTGCAGATGCGCCATTTGTTATAGTTGATGCCATACACTTCGTTGCCGAAATCCTTGGCACGGATCGGATACAAGGCACAGGAGATAGGCTTCTTGAACTTCGACTTGCCTTCGCGATAAGCACGCTCCAGGGCACAGAGACAACAGTTCGGAATCGTATGTCCATCTCCCAAGTCTTTCAAATCCTGATAGCACGTAAACACACAATCCTTACCATTCACGATGCTCGTTACCAAATCGCCTTCAATATCGGTATAAGCCACGCCCTGCTTGTCAATGATGGCCTGGGCAGAAGCCGAGAGATCATCCCAAACCACATCGAGCGCATCCTCTATCTCCATGATTTCATCCAGGGTTACAGGAGCTCCCGCATCGCCTTCGATGCAGCACTCACCCTTGCAGGCATCAAGGTCGCAACAGAATTTTTCGGTGATGATATCAGGTGAAACCAATACGTTGCCCACCTGCAAAATACGCAGTTCGTCTTTCTTCATAATGTTTTTGAGATGAATAAATTTCTTTGAGGGTATAATAAAAATAATGATAGCTACCCATGAGTGGATAGCTATATATTAATAGGTGTACCTACCATTGGATAGGCGAAATACCATTCTGCTGCAGATACGCATTGCAGCGGGAGAAATGATGATTGCCAAACCATCCGCCACGATTGGCTGATAATGGCGAAGGATGCACACTTTCCAATATCAGGTGCTTGCTCGTGTCGATGAGTTTCGCCTTGCTTCGGGCATAACCACCCCAGAGGATAAACACCAGGTGTTCCTTATCCTTGCTGAGTGCCTTGATGGCTGCATCGGTAAACTCCTCCCAGCCTTTGCGCTGATGGCTCGCAGCCTGATGGGCACGAACGGTAAGGGTGGCGTTGAGCAACAAGACTCCCTGCTTCGCCCAGCGGGTCAAATCGCCAGTGGCTGGCATCGGAGTACCGAGATCCATCTGAATCTCCTTGAATATATTAATCAATGATGGTGGAAAAGTGATCCCATCCGGCACAGAGAAACTCAACCCCATTGCCTGCCCAGGCTCATGGTATGGATCCTGTCCGATAATCACTACCTTTACATCATCAAAAGGACAGAGATTGAAGGCATTGAAAATCAAACGGCCCGGAGGATAACAGGGTGTACGAAGGTATTCCTCTTTTACGAAGTTTGTGAGGTCAACAAAATACTGCTTGTCGAATTCTTCTCCTATATGCTGTCTCCAACTTTCTTCTATCTTTACGTCCATAATGATTTAAGTTAAAGAAGTCAAGGCTCCAAAAAGCCTTGACTTCCGAAATTATTATTAGTCAATAATCAAGTTCTCACCTGTCATATCAGCTGGCTGCTCCAAGCCCATGATGTGGAGGATAGAAGGAGCAACGTCTGCCAAACGACCATCCTTAACGGTAGCTGAGTTATTGTCAGTTACGTAGATGAATGGAACTGGGTTCAAAGAGTGAGCGGTGTTTGGTGTACCGTCCTCGTTGATAGCGTGGTCTGCATTACCGTGGTCAGCGATGATGATAGCCTCATAATCGTTAGCCTTGGCAGCCTCGATAACGTCCTTTACGCAGTTGTCAACAGCATGAACAGCCTTAGCGATAGCGTTGTAGATACCTGTGTGTCCTACCATATCACCATTAGCGAAGTTAACAACGATGAAGTCGTACTCCTGTGTGTTGATAGCACCAACCAGCTTATCCTTTACCTCGTAGGCGCTCATCTCTGGCTTCAGGTCGTATGTAGCCACCTTTGGAGAAGGAACCAGGATACGGTCCTCGCCCTCGTATGGAGTCTCACGACCACCATTGAAGAAGAATGTTACGTGAGCATACTTCTCTGTCTCTGCAGTATGGAGCTGCTTCTTGCCCTGTGCGCTCAAGTACTCACCGAGAGTGTTCATTACGTTCTCCTTAGGGAAGAGGATGTGAACACCCTGGAAGCTTGCATCGTATGGAGTCATGCAGTAGTACTGCAAGTCCTTGATGGTGTGCATGCCTTCCTCTGGCATATCCTGCTGAGTCAATACCTGTGTCAACTCCTTGGCACGGTCGTTACGGTAGTTGATGAAGATAACAACATCACCCTCCTGGATAGTACCGTCAACCTTAGAGTTATTGATTGGCTTGATGAACTCGTCTGTTACGTCCTCATCGTAGCTCTCCTGCATTGCCTTCACCATATCGTCAGCCTGCTTACCCTTACCCTCAACGAGCAAGTCGTATGCTTCCTTCACGCGGTTCCAGCGCTTGTCACGGTCCATAGCATAGAAACGACCTACGATGCTTGCGATGTGTGCACCGTTCTTGTCGCAGCAAGCCTGCACCTCCTCGATGAAGCCCTTACCGCTCTTAGGGTCTGTATCACGACCATCCATGAAGCAGTGAACGTATGTCTCCTTCAAACCATATTCCTTACCGATCTCAATCAACTTGAAGAGGTGATCCAAAGAAGAGTGAACACCACCGGTAGAAGTCAAACCCATCAAGTGGAGCTTCTTACCTGTCTTCTGAGCATAGCTGTAAGCGTTGATGATCTCCTGATTCTTCAAGATGTCACCGCTCTCGCAAGCCTTGTTGATCTTAACGAGGTCCTGATATACCACACGACCAGCACCGATGTTGAGGTGACCTACCTCTGAGTTACCCATCTGACCTTTAGGAAGACCTACGTCCTCGCCACAAGTCTGGAGAGTAGAATGTGCTGAAACTGCTGTCAAATAATCGAGATAAGGAGTTGGAGTCTTGAAGATAACATCACCCTTATCATGCTTACCGATTCCCCATCCGTCGAGAATCATTAAAAGAGCTTTTTTTGCCATAATTACATAAAATAATTTAAATTCGAATTTCTGCCTGCAAAGTTACAACAAAATAGGTGAAGGACAAAATAAATTAAGATAAAAAAACTCCCACCTTTCTAAAAAGATGAGAGTTGATAACAAGATCAACAGGTTCGCAGGATATATCCCTTCTTGATGACAGCTTCGATACTTACCTTTTCATCCAGGTTCAATGCCCGGCGAAGATAGGTAATCTGCACGTTCAGGGCAAGGGAATTGGAGTATGAATCATCACCCCAGACTTCATTCAGTATGAAATCCCGCTCTACAAGCTGGTTCTGGTTCTCGGCAAGAAGCTTCAGAATTTCAGCTTGACGAGATGTGATGACTACTCTGGAATTACCACATTGCAGTTCATTCTGCGCATAGTAGAAAGCAATGGAACCGATAAAAACAGCAGATTCTTCACCTTTGCCGCCTTCTTTCGGTTGCTTCAACTCATAAATCATATTCTTCAGGAACTCATGGCGAATGCCATCAATGCGCTTTTGGAAGACTATGGTCTTAACCAGGTAATACAGACATCCTATCAAGATGAAAAAGAGAAAGATGCTTCCTATCAATTGCCACATCATGGCTTTGAGCGTTCGAGTAATAGGAATGGGCACCTGAAAAGAAATACCTTGGCGAAACATTGGGTTCGTCTGATACTTCACCGTCACCACACGTGACCATCTGCCTTCGACATCATATTTTGCATTCAGGAAGACGGTCTTGTAATCTAAATGGCGAAAAGAGGATATCTTCCCATATCCCTTATCATCCAGTAATCTTTGATAAGAAGCCAACGAGGGATGCTTACCTTTATAAGCCAGATATCTGCTAATGATGAGATAAGCATCATCACCCGTAAGATCAGGATCATTCAAACGGACAAGAAAGCGATGATTGTTCCAAAAAGAAAGCGTTGTACGGCTACATCCCTTCTTCATATCATATTCAGATTCTATCTTAAGCATAACCGTATCTCTTCTACCTTTCGTAGATGAATTCTCCTGCAACTTTTTTCTATTCTTCAAATCTTGCGCCAACACCTCATCACAATCCTTCTTGAATTGCTCTACCTGCTGGTCTAAGCTATATTGACATTGAAGATGGAGCCAATAAGCCTGCGTGCAGAACAACAATGCGATTGCTACTCCACATACCATCCATACTATTTTCAGCTTACTGTTACTGTTCATACTTTCCTGATCTTTTGAATTTTGACGGCAAAGTTACTGAAAAATCCGTAAACAAAGGCAAGAGTAATAAAATAATAATAGGCGAAAAGAAGCAAAAGTAATAACTCAGTAACAGAAATCATCGATTTCATCGGATGATCTCAGTACCTTTGCATCACAAAAACGAAAGAAACAGATAAAATAATGAATAATTGACGAAGATTATGAAAAAGGTATTATTAATAGCATGGCTTGCATTATATGCTTGCATGCTCCAAGCTCAAACAGTAAACCTGTTCGATGAATCAAGCATTGGCATGGGAGATTCCATTGATCAGGTAAAGTATCAGGTAGTATATGATGCCGAGTATATTTACGAAAAGAAATATACCAAGACCGACACCCTCATTGGCCGCATCGAAGAGAAAATGCTCTTGCAGATTGGCAACAAGTATTCCGCATTCTACAGTTATCCGATATTCCAAAGAGACTCTACCATCTCCGCAAATATGGCAAAAGGAATACCTGTCAATTTCTCCGGTAATGGCGGACAGATTAATTGGAAAGTATATAAGAACTATCCAGAACAGGGCAAGACTGCCTATCTCGATTTCTTTGCTGCTGACAGATATTTGTGCATTGAACCGATGGAACCGATAGACTGGCAACTCACAGACAGTATCGATTCCATCTGCGGTTACGAGTGCCACCAGGCTATTGCCAAGTTTAAAGGTAGAACATGGATTGCATGGTACACGGAAGACATCCCTATTGACAATGGTCCCTGGAAGCTGAGCGGACTGCCGGGATTGATTCTCAAAGCTCACGACTCCGAGAACGATTATGGATTTACAGCTGTAGGACTCACAACAGGCAAAGACTCCCTACCTATCTATTATAAAGGTAAGACTTTCGAGCCTATCGACCGCAAATCATTGACCTCCATTTACAAAAAATACTATGCCGATCCAATCGGTTATCTGCTTCAAGATGCCAAGTATGCTGCAATTGTAAAGATCAAGGATGAAAAAGGAAATATCCTGAAGCATTCCAAGCGTGCTGAGCCATACAATCCGATTGAAAGATAATTAGCAGTTTACTTTTTTGCCAGACAAGCGTCTTAAAGACATTAGCAAGATAAGTGTCTAAGGTAAAATAGAAAAGAGAGAAAAAAGATGAAGAAAATAATAGTTCTTTTCACTATTCTGTTCGTGGCGTTCCATGCGTTTGCCCAAGAGAAAATTAGCGGTTATGTAGAAGATTCACTTACACACAATCGCCTGACCAACGTATCGGTTACGCTGCTGCGTAATGGAAAGCCCTTGAAGTTTACACGCAGCAAGGGAGACGGAACTTTCCTGATTCCCATAGCACAAAAACAAACTGGCGATATGCTGCAAGCTTCCTATATGGGCTATAAAAAGCAAAAAACGGCGGTTTCATCGGGAAAAGAAACCATCATCAGTATGGCTTCAACAGCTTTTGTCTTGAAGGAAGTACAAGTAAAAGGCTCTCGCATCACAGGGCGGGATACCATATCTTTCGACCTCACCCGCTTTGCCAACGAACGAGATAACTCCCTGAAAGATGTACTGAAAAAGCTGCCAGGCGTGGATATAGAGAAGAATGGCCGTATCAACTACAATGGTAAGCCCATCAACCGATTCACTGTGGAAGGTCTCGACCTGACCGGTGGCAAATATAACCAGCTGGAAGAAAACATCAAGGCGAAAGATGTGAAAAAGGCCGAAGTCATCGAGCATGACCAGCCTATCAAGGCGCTCCAGAACAAGACCTTTACGGATAATGTAGCGATGAACATCGCCCTGAAGGATAGTGCCCGCGACAAACTGATGCCCACCCTCAAGCCTTACATGCTCGTAGGGCATCCGTCCCACATAGGCGGAAGCGTCAATATCATGCAAATTGGCAAGAAGAAACAGATGATGTATGATGCAGAATACGACAGAACAGGCAAAAATCTCGGCTATGCACTTAACCAACTCGCATCTTACAGCAATCGTCTGGCTCCTGCCTCCCTTCCATCATGGATATCAGTACCATCGCTTGACGCTCCTATCGACGAAGAACGCCTGCGCTTCAATACCTCGCAAAAATACTCCATCAACCATATCAAGAAGAACAAGGACGATGCAGAGACTCGCATAGAAGCCAACTATCTTCATACGGTAACCCGACAAGAGCGAGAGAACATGAGTATCTACGACCTCGGCGGCGAAGCTCCCACAGTTACCACGGAGCACAACCACAAGACGATGATCAGCGATGCCTTCAATCTGCAATGGGAGAACAAGGTAAACAAGGCTGAGCATTATGGCAACGAGAGCATCAGCCTCAGCGCAGCACAAAACGATGGTTTGTCAAACATCAACGACACGCTTACCCAACGTGTCCGCATCCCAAAGCTCGACCTCTCGGCAAGTATCTACCGCCTCTTCGTCTTCAAGAAAAGTCAACTCTCTTGGCGTAGCACTGCCGACTATCACCATGGTGTGGCGGACCTCTACGTTAACGACGAGCGGAATCGCATCCGCACCAACCTTTGGCATACTGCCCACGCCTTACAGTGGATGAGGAATCGCTTCCACTGGACACAGGAATATAGAATGAGTATCGACCTCAACAACATCTATGCGAAATATCAGAAAAGAAGCGATGAAATCGGAAAAAACAACGGATTCACCGAAAACAGTCACGATGAAATCGGCCAAAACAGTCTTAACATCACAGGGAAATTCACCCCTTACTGGCAATACAAGACCGAGACGTTCCGTATGTCGTTCTCTCCCGATTTCATCTGGGAACGCTTCACCTATCCACAGAAAACTCTACTTACCATATCACCCTACCTTTACTTATATAAGAAATTGGATTTCCGTAGAGAGTTGACTATCTACACAGGATACAGTACTGGAACGGGCAATGCCACCAACTACGCCATGAAGCAATATCGTCAAAGTTATCGCTCTTGGTACACTTCGAGCGACATCATTCCGATAACTCGCTCTCTTTATGGCAAGTTGAGTTACGACTACAAGCGCCCTATCAAGGAAATCTTCTTCAGCGCATCGGTCAATGCCAGCAAAAACTGGATGAATGCGGCATCCGACCTACGCATCGAGGATGGCAAATACTATACCTCATTATATAAGCAGGACAGCAAGAGCAACAACCTAGGGGCATCACTCTACATATCGAAGGGCTTCTACGACCTGCATCTGAAAACCCGCCTGGAGGGCAGTTACAACTACAGCAAGGGTGAGCAATACAGCAGCGGCAAAGCCATCAGCTACACCGCCGACAACTATACTGTGAAGCCTAGCATCGACTTCTCGCCATCTTGGTGTGCCTTTAGCTATGAGGGAGAATTCTCTTTTTACAACTCGAAACGTCAAAAAATGGCGAATTCATCGTTATTTAATTGGCGCCAAAGCATATCTGCCACCGCTACCATCAGCCATGTGGACCTCTCCTTCTCGCTCGTACATTATCGCAATGAACTGCAAGAGGGCAGCCACCTCAACACCCTCCTTGGCGATGCATCGGCAGTATGGAGAATGAAAAAGATCCGCCTTTCAGCAGAGCTTCGAAACCTTTTCAACAAGAAGAATTATATGGAAACCATCTATAGCGGCATCAGTACATTGACCGACAGCTATTATCTTCGCCCTCGTGAACTGATGATTTCAGCCCAGTATTCTTTCTAAACAAGAACTCCCGTCTCTTTTCAGAGATGGGAGTTCTTTGCTTTTAAGGATAAGAGACAAGATTATAAGGGATTTTGACTTTTTAGTTCATTTTTATTTGGAACATAACATTATTTTTTGTATCTTTGCAACTGATAATATCTTATTATTATCCCAACGATTATGCAAGAAACGAATAATATATTAGCAATATTAGACAACTACCTCCACGACAATCCTGATGAGATTGCAAAGGAGATGGCAAACGACTTCAGAAAACGAAGAATAGAGAAGAATCTGACACGTGAGCAAGTGGCAGACAAGTCTGGCGTTGCCGTCAGCAACATCACCAGATTCGAACAAAAGGGCCTCATCTCCCTCAAAAATCTGATAGGTATCGCCATAGCTTTGGAATACACCTCAGAAATCAAGAACGTCTTCTCGCAACCCAAGTACTCCACCATGGAGGAGTTGCAACAGATAAAAAGAAACGCTAACAAGAAAAAGGCTTACAGACAATGAAACATATAGAATCTTTAGACGTGAAATATCACCAGGAGAAAGTCGGCACACTGTCATTGAGTGCCGATGGAAAGGTATGCACATTCGAGTATGACAATCATTGGTTGGTCAAGTTTCGCCATACCTACGACCCACAAGATATGGGAAAGCAAGAGTATCATTATAATGAGATAGCCAAGCAATGTGGTATCCAAGTACCCGACTTCAAACTGGTAAACGACAAGTATTTTGCCTGCCGTCGCTTCGACATTTCTCCAACAGGCGAACGCATTCACGTAGCCACAGCTGGAGCCTTGCTCAACGTTTCCCTTTCCAACCCCATTCTCGATTATCTCAACCTTTTGGCGCTTACAGGTTATCTTACTCAGAGCCAAGAGGATGTGGAAGAGATGTTCCGCCGTATGTTTTTTAATTACATAATGGACAACAAGGACGATCACTGCAAGAACTTCTCTTTCTTGGTTCAGAAAGAGAGCGATGGCAAATGGCACTGGCATTTAGCTCCTGCCTACGACCTCACCCATTGCACCGAGGGATATAATGGTGAACACGCAACATCTGTAAATGGAACTGGGCATCCGACCGTAGAGGATATGATTGCCGTTGGCGTAAAGAATAAAATGAAGGAAAAGAGATGCCGCGAAATCTACGAAGAGATATCTTTACAGGTTAAGTCTGGTGAGAATATCTCTTAAGGGAAGATTTTCAATCTCTTCTTTCCCCATTTTACGGGTGTTTCTTCTAGATTGCCTCGTTCTAGAGTATTATTTACATAGACTACTTCTGCTTCAGATAATCCAACTGACCGTCATTATTCAGTTTACCTTTTTCCTATCTCTGCGTCTTACTCGTAAATAAGCATTTAAAAAAAATAGAGAACATGAAAAAGATTCTAATGATTCTTGCAGCCATCCTCGCCTTAGGCAGCCTGACCGCAAAAGCACAGATGAGATCGGGCGTGGACACACTCACCCTCGACCAAGTGAAGTATCGCATCACCTACGATGCAAAACAGGTGAACGACACCACACAAATACCATATATTTATCGCAAGGCACAGATGCGACTCGACATCGGTAGCAACATCACTCACTTCTATAACCAGTCCGAGGAGCAATGGGAACAGCAAGTCTTACAAATGATACTTTCAGGCGGTGTCATTGATCTAGGAAAAGCCGAGCCGGTAAAATGCATGGACTTTGAATTCCTCAAGAACTACCCAAAGAACGGTCAGACCCTATTTCAAGAATCGTGGGCTTTGAGAACCTATCACTGCATCGAAAAGGCCGAGACTCCTGATTGGCAACTCATCCCAGACAGCACCACAACCATCATCGGCTATCATTGCCAACTCGCAAAGACCAACTTCAAGGGAAGAACTTGGTTAGCTTGGTATGCTGAGGATATCCCTGTGTCAGAGGGTCCTTGGAAACTCTGCGGTCTGCCTGGTCTCATACTCCGTGCCTACGATGCACAGCAACAATTCTATCTCAACGCCATCGGGCTGGAAGACCTGAAAGGCAAGGAGGCTCTCAAATACGCCAAGCCCGAAGAGGCAGAGAAAGTTTCCCAGTCTGACCTCACCAAAATCAAGCTGAGAGACGATGGAAGCGAGATGCTAAGAGATGAAAAATGGACAGATGAGAATGGAAAACCTATCAAACCAAAAGCAAGGAAACGTGTTTTCAATCCAATCGAGCGATAGGGACATCTCAAAGGCTTTCCATTTCAGATTTTTGCGAGTTTCTACAAAAATCTGAAATAGAAAGCTTTTTTCTTGTTCTTATCGACAATTTATTGTACTTTTGCAAAAAGATTTCTGAAACAACAAATGTAAAGTTGATAATTTGACGATAACAATATGATTTATACAAGCAAGAAAATCATCATATTTCTGTTCACTATCATGCAGCTAGCCATTCTCTCTAGTTGCATAGACTCAGGATATCGCCTATCCTTCCCTGAGATAGACGACCTTGCCGACGAATACCCAGCACAAGCCAAGGTATTCCTCTCTCGTGCTGACAGCAACGACAACAAAGGCTACTATAAGCTCTTAACAGCCAAGATAGAGTATCAACTCAAAGGTTACATTTATAAAGAAAACTACATAGACGATGCCATCAACATCTTCGTGAACGAAAAGGATGAACCCCTTCTTGCACGTTCCTTATATTATAAGGGAGCCTCGATACTCAACAACTATCGAGATACCGCAAAAGCCATCAAATGGTTCTCACAGGCCATCGCCTACGATAGCAACATGAGAGAAAAGGAGAAGCTGGATATGTACGACATATTGTGTCGCATTACCCACCAAAACATTTACACCGTAGAGTTAGAAGACGAGGCTCGCCAAACCAACAATATCCGCTACCGTGCCTGGGCACTACTCTATCGTGGCATCAACAACCAAGATCAGGAACTTGCCAACCAAGCTTTCGAAGTTGCCAATCAAATCAAAGAGAACAAGGACAGCACCTTGGGTCCCATGTACTATCATTACTTCCAAGCCTTGATGGACAGGGGCGATGTGCCTGATTCCATCTTGATAAGCTATGCAAAGAAAGCGCAAGACAATCATGGGGTAAAATATGACAACAACATCGATTTCTATCGCTTGCTCACAAGAAACAGCAAGGAAACCCATGCCTTCGCCATGCAGCATATCAAAGAAGAATATAGCATGGATCAAGAACTCATAAAGTCATGGGGGTCCTATTTCTTTGCTTTAGGATATAAGTATTATCTCCCCTTATATTTTCTCTCCCTACAAAAAGGAGATACGCTCATGGCAAACCGTGTTGCCCACGAATTACGACAAGAAGCTCCTTTGCTTGCCAAAGACCAAAACTCAGAAAAGGAAAATCAAGTAAAACTGATGTACGAGGGTGGTAACACCCGTTATCGCTATGAAAAGGTTAAGACCTATATATTTGTAGGAATCATCATCGTGCTCATCATTCTCCTGACGATGACTTACCTCTCCATTTCCAGAATCCGAAAGGCTCACCAAACTATTAAAAACTTGCATGAGTCACTGCACCAATTAAAAGATGTGGAGAACTCTTCGTTATCGGAACAATGCGAACTATTAAACCGCGAAATCACCACCCAGCTTCGCAAACTGAAACGTCGTGACAAGGACATCGAGGAATACAAGGCTCAAATTACCGAGCTCACAGATATCAGCCAAGGCTTGGTGTATTATTCGATGACGATACAAAATCAAAACATCAGCCAGATAGGTAAGCAAGGCATCCGACAACTTCTCGCCAGCTTCAAGGTGATAGACGAGAAGTATAGCGAACGATTGGAGAACTACGACTTGAATCCATCACAAAGCCTCTTCTGCATCCTCTACCATATCGGCAAGAGCGATGAGGAAGTGATGCAAATCCTGCAATACTCTCTCTCGAATATCAGGGTAAGAAAGTCGAGAATCAAGAGTGACACTGGAGCAGAGTCATTCGACGACATCATCAGATAAGCACTCCCATAAGTTTTTCGCTTTACTTCATTAACTTATCGAAGCATTACAAAAAGCTTGTATTTTAAGTTTTTCCTAATCGTAACTCTCTCGTTATCAACATATCTGTACTCACTGACATGTAATTCCGATTTGGCTACCTCTATCATTTGTGTTACCTTTGCATCCGAAATTCAAAACATCAAACGACTATGAGAAGAATAACATTATTATTAGCAGCCATACTCACAGTATGCAGCTTGAATGCTCAGAAAGGCAACAAAAATGAGAAAGTGGTCAATATTGACAAGGTAAACTATCGCATCACCTACAATGGGAAAATGGTACCAGATACCACAACAGTTCCCTACAACTATTGGGAGAGCGAAATGCGACTTGACATCGGTAGCAAGACAACTCATTTCTATGATAGAACCAAGCAAATATCCGATTCTATCATGGATGAACAAGCTAAGACGGGGCAATATGTCATGAGTAAAATTCCTAGAGGTGGCAGAATCCATTGGGAATTCTACAAGAACTATCCATCAAAGGGGCAAACCACTTTACTGGATAAAGTCCTTGGTAACTATTACCAATGTACAGAACAATTAGAGGTGCCAAACTGGCAGCTTATCCCAGATAGCACAACTACCATCATTGGCTATAAATGCCTGTTGGCAAAAGCATTCTTCAAAGGCAGAACCTGGTATGCCTGGTACTCAGAAGACATACCTATAAGCGAAGGACCTTGGAAAATTTCCGGACTGCCTGGTCTTGTTCTACTTGCTTACGACCAGAACAAACAATACATATTCAATGCTATCGGTATGAGCACATTGAATGGGACCGAAAGCATAACTTTCACGGAAAAGGCAAGAGAGAAAGTAACACAGAAAGAGTTAAGAGAGGCTAAGCATAAATTTGATGGCGCAGAAGCTCTCAAAGCAACAGCGAGAAAAACTGGATTTACGTTTAAGAAATTACCCGAAGGTGCCATCAAGGCTCTAAACCGAAGCAACAAGGGCAACCCTATCGAGCTGGAATAACTCCAGCTCGATTAACTGATCGTATCTACATCATAACAACAAATGGACAACATAAGTATGAAAAAATATTGGTTAATCACTTGTTTGGTATTCCTTGGAATCATCGGAATATCAGCCCAAAAAGAGCAGACTCCCATCCAACACTTGATACTGCAGGGCGACAGTTGCATGAACGAGCATGACTCGTACCATGCCATCACCTATTACCAGCAATATATCAATGAGCATCCACACGATTTGAATGTTCTCAGAAAGCTCGCTTCTTGCTATCGTCTTCGTGGCGACAACAAGAAGTGCATCGCCTGCATGGATAGCATTCCTAACGACAGTCTCAACCATGAAGACTTGCGCATGATGTTCTATTCCTATCTTAATCTTGGCGATAAAAAAAAGGTAGAATTATATGGCATGACTATCTATGGCAAATACCCATACGACGGAGAGGTATTTGCCACCCTACTTCAGCAATGGAACAACCATGGGGAGCCTGAAAGCGTTTCAGCATTCGCCTTGTCGTATGTTGAAAAACGTGACTCCACGAATATTCTCATCAACAAGGAGCTTGCCTATTCACTCTATTTACAGCTTAGATACGAGCAAGCCATCCCTAGATACAAGAAGCTTATAGCCGATGGATTCGACAATTTTGAGTCTAACCTCGTCATAGGATTGTGCTATTATAACTTGGAAAAGTACCGAGAAGCCTATATCTATCTGAACAAGGCGGCAGAGATGAAGAAAGACAACCCAAATATGAACTGTCTCTTCTACTTGGGCATGACTTGCAAGAAGATTTCCGAACAGACTAAGAACATCGTGGAAAAGGAAACCCTGGCAAGACACGCCATCATCAACCTGGAACGGTCTATAACCGTGGCTTACCCTCGCAGTCGTGGACTATATGTAAACCAGCAACTTGCTGAGCTTTATTACTATAAAATGGAATACGAGAATGCAGGTCATGCCTTCGCCCAGTGCATCGAATATGATGACGAGGACGATCCTCACAACTATTATAATGCTGCGCAAATGTATATCGGAGCCAAGATGAAGCCACAGGCAAAACTCTATCTCCAGATGTTCTTGGCAAAAGCTGACAAGTTGAAGGATGAAAAGGAAAAAGCGAAACTTACAGCGAAAGTAAAGGAGCAACTAAAAGGTTTGCAAACAGATAAATAGAAAAAGGCGAATTATGAAGAGAATAATTATCAGTTTTATCGCTTTTTTTCTCTTGTTCTGCATCCCAATGGCGATGCAGAGCAAGAGAAACACTTCTATCTTACTCGATGACGACAACACTGCTACCGGGATTCATGGTTATGTAGAAGATTCATTGACCCATAACCGTCTAGCCAACGTCTCCATCACGCTGCTCCGCAATGGAAAGCCCTTGAAGTTTACAAGAACAAAGGAGGACGGAACCTTCGTGCTCCCTATCACCGAAAAGCAAGCCAACGACAAACTGCAGGCCACGTTTATGGGGTATAAAAAGACAAAAACATCGATTTCATCGGGAAAAGAAACCATTATCAGTATGGCTTCAACAGCTTTTGTCTTGAAGGAAGTACAAGTAAAAGGCTCTCGCATCACAGGGCGGGATACCATATCTTTCGACCTCACCCGCTTTGCCAACGAACGAGATAACTCCCTGAAAGATGTACTGAAAAAGCTGCCAGGCGTGGATATAGAGAAGAATGGCCGTATCAACTACAATGGTAAGCCCATCAACCGATTCACTGTGGAAGGTCTCGACCTGACCGGTGGCAAATATAACCAGCTGGAAGAAAACATCAAGGCGAAAGATGTGAAAAAGGCCGAAGTCATCGAGCATGACCAGCCTATCAAGGCGCTCCAGAACAAGACCTTTACGGATAATGTAGCGATGAACATCGCCCTGAAGGATAGTGCCCGCGACAAACTGATGCCCACCCTCAAGCCTTACATGCTCGTAGGGCATCCGTCCCACATAGGCGGAAGCGTCAATATCATGCAAATTGGCAAGAAGAAACAGATGATGTATGATGCAGAATACGACAGAACAGGCAAAAATCTCGGCTATGCACTTAACCAACTCGCATCTTACAGCAATCGTCTGGCTCCTGCCTCCCTTCCATCATGGATATCAGTACCATCGCTTGACGCTCCTATCGACGAAGAACGCCTGCGCTTCAATACCTCGCAAAAATACTCCATCAACCATATCAAGAAGAACAAGGACGATGCAGAGACTCGCATAGAAGCCAACTATCTTCATACGGTAACCCGACAAGAGCGAGAGAACATGAGTATCTACGACCTCGGCGGCGAAGCTCCCACAGTTACCACGGAGCACAACCACAAGACGATGATCAGCGATGCCTTCAATCTGCAATGGGAGAACAAGGTAAACAAGGCTGAGCATTATGGCAACGAGAGCATCAGCCTCAGCGCAGCACAAAACGATGGTTTGTCAAACATCAACGACACGCTTACCCAACGTGTCCGCATCCCAAAGCTCGACCTCTCGGCAAGTATCTACCGCCTCTTCGTCTTCAAGAAAAGTCAACTCTCTTGGCGTAGCACTGCCGACTATCACCATGGTGTGGCGGACCTCTACGTTAACGACGAGCGGAATCGCATCCGCACCAACCTTTGGCATACTGCCCACGCCTTACAGTGGATGAGGAATCGCTTCCACTGGACACAGGAATATAGAATGAGTATCGACCTCAACAACATCTATGCGAAATATCAGAAAAGAAGCGATGAAATCGGAAAAAACAACGGATTCACCGAAAACAGTCACGATGAAATCGGCCAAAACAGTCTTAACATCACAGGGAAATTCACCCCTTACTGGCAATACAAGACCGAGACGTTCCGTATGTCGTTCTCTCCCGATTTCATCTGGGAACGCTTCACCTATCCACAGAAAACTCTACTTACCATATCACCCTACCTTTACTTATATAAGAAATTGGATTTCCGTAGAGAGTTGACTATCTACACAGGATACAGTACTGGAACGGGCAATGCCACCAACTACGCCATGAAGCAATATCGTCAAAGTTATCGCTCTTGGTACACTTCGAGCGACATCATTCCGATAACTCGCTCTCTTTATGGCAAGTTGAGTTACGACTACAAGCGCCCTATCAAGGAAATCTTCTTCAGCGCATCGGTCAATGCCAGCAAAAACTGGATGAATGCGGCATCCGACCTACGCATCGAGGATGGCAAATACTATACCTCATTATATAAGCAGGACAGCAAGAGCAACAACCTAGGGGCATCACTCTACATATCGAAGGGCTTCTACGACCTGCATCTGAAAACCCGCCTGGAGGGCAGTTACAACTACAGCAAGGGTGAGCAATACAGCAGCGGCAAAGCCATCAGCTACACCGCCGACAACTATACTGTGAAGCCTAGCATCGACTTCTCGCCATCTTGGTGTGCCTTTAGCTATGAGGGAGAATTCTCTTTTTACAACTCGAAACGTCAAAAAATGGCGAATTCATCGTTATTTAATTGGCGCCAAAGCATATCTGCCACCGCTACCATCAGCCATGTGGACCTCTCCTTCTCGCTCGTACATTATCGCAATGAACTGCAAGAGGGCAGCCACCTCAACACCCTCCTTGGCGATGCATCGGCAGTATGGAGAATGAAAAAGATCCGCCTTTCAGCAGAGCTTCGAAACCTTTTCAACAAGAAGAATTATATGGAAACCATCTATAGCGGCATCAGTACATTGACCGACAGCTATCATCTTCGCCCTCGCGAACTGATGATTTCCGCCCAGTATTCCTTTTAAACAAGAACTCCCATCTCAGAAAAGAGACGGGAGTTCTTTGCTTTTGAGGATAGGAAAATAGGTGCCGCGAAATTTATAAAGAAATAACTTTACAGACCAAATGTGGTGAAAAATATCTCTTAAGGGAAGATTTTATTTCCCTTAAGGAAAAATATATTTTCCCTTAAGGAAAAAAATAAAAATCCTTAAGGGAAAATTCTCAATCTCTTCTTCCCCCATTTTCCGGGAGTTTCTTCTAGATAATCTCTTTCTAGAATATTATTTACACAGGCTACTTCTGCTTCAGATAGTTCAACTGAACCTTAGGAGCGCAGGCATTGCTTGTCTTCTCGGTGTATTCTGCAACCTTTAAAGTAGCAGTACCCTTGATGTTCTCCACATCGCTACCTACCTTGAAGAGATAGTTACCTGCATCTACCTTCCACTGGCTGTTGGCCTCATCGAAGCTGGCAAGATCGCGCTTTTCAAGTGTCATCTTCAAAATCTGGCTCTCACCTGGCTTCAGCAACTTGGTCTTGCCGAAGGTCTTGAGTTCCTTGGCTGGCTTCTCGTAAGCACCCTTAGGAGCGGTAACATAAACCTCAGCAACTTCCTTGCCGGCAACCTTACCGGTATTCTTGACAGTTACGCTAACCTCGATATTGTTGCCCTTTGCCTTGACTGATGGCTTGCCAAACTCGAAAGTAGTATAGCTCAAACCATAACCGAATGGATAAGCCACATTCTTCTTGAAGGTGTCGAAGTAGCGGTAACCTACATAGATATCCTCCTCGTGGTTGCTATAGTCGTAACCCTTGATGTTACCCTTGCTCCAATCCTGCAGATTCTTGTAGGTGTACATATCGTAATCCTTGGCGAAGTTGGCAGTAGATGGATGATCGGTAGCAGCGATAGGCCAGGTCATGGTCAACTTACCCGATGGATTTACCTTACCGGTCAGAATATCAGCTACAGAGTTACCACCCTCGATACCTGGCTGCCAAGCCACGAGAATAGCATCCACACGGTCTCTCCAACTGGCTGTCTCCATCACAGAACCAGAGTTGATGATGACAATCACCTTCTTGCCCTTGGCATGGAAAGCATCAGATACACGGAAAATCATATCCTGCTCTATCTGACTGAGGTTGAACTCACCATTGATCTGGCGATCCATTCCCTCACCTGCCTGACGGCCGATGGTAATGATGGCTGCATCCGCCTTTGGCTCCTCGCTGGCTACACAGCGCTCAGTAATCTCGATTTCATCGAGCTTAGGCTGTCCCTGATCCAGGAACCACATCATCGGATTCTTGTCTGCCTTCAACTTAGCCTTGGCATACTTCACATAATTCTGATAGATTTCTGTAAGCTGAGGAGTAGTTGCCACGCCGATGTTCTTCAAACCGGTGACCATATCCACAGAATAGCCTACATTAACGGCTCCACTGCCAAGACCACCCGACATGAAGTCGTAAGAGTTGACACCGAAGAGCGCCACGGTCTTCAAGCCCTGGATAGGAAGAGCTGCATCATTCTTCAGGAGCACCATACCCTCGGTAGAACTCTGACGGGTGATAGCTGCATGAGCCTTCAAGTCTGGCTCACCACTATATTTATATCCCTTGAATCGAGGAGTCTTCACGATATATTCGAGCATACGGCGAACATTGCGGTCCACATCCTTGATATCCAGCTTGCCATTCTTTACAGCATCAACAATATCCTGCACCTGAGCTGGATAACCCGGCATCATCAGGTCGTTGCCAGCCTCAACTTCCTGTTCCAGCGGAAGGTCGGCACGCTTACCAATCCAGTCGGTCTCCACGATTCCCTTATATCCCCAGTCGTTGCGGAGAATATCGGTCAAGAGCCCCTTGTTGCCCTGGGCATAAACACCATTGATTTTGTTATAGGCAGACATAATAGTCCAAGGATTGCTCTTGCGAACCATCATCTCGAAACCCTTCAGATACAACTCACGGAGAGCACGCTGGCTCAATCGCTCATCCACCTTGGTACGGTCAGTTTCCTGAGAGTTTACGGCAAAGTGCTTGGCACTCACGCCCACGCCCTGGCTCTGCACACCCTGTACAAAGGCGGTTCCGATAAGACCTGTTACGATTGGATCTTCTGAATAATACTCAAAGTTACGGCCGCAGAGCGGATTGCGATGCAGGTTCATACCCGGTCCGAGCACAACATCACAGCCATACTCCAGGGTTTCGTTACCGATAGCCTCACCCACCTTGCGCACCAGATCGGTGTTCCAGGTAGAAGCCAGACAGGTTCCGATAGGGAAACCGGTAGCAAAATAGCTACGGCTGTCACCTTCGCGATGAGCATCGATATGAACACCGGCAGGACCATCACACTGAACGGTAGTAGGAATGCCGAGACGAGGGATGGCTACAGTAGTACCCGCAGCACCCGGCACGAACTTCTTCTGATGTCCGAGCATAGCGCCACTGCCCACGAATCCATCGTTACCACCGCCCACCAGCATCTGGGCTTTTTCTTCCAAGGTCATCGCCTTGATTACTTCATCGATGTTGTTGGCATTCAATTTTGGTGCAGATTGCGCCATCATTGTAGTTGCCATTGCTCCTGCCGCAACGGTAAGAGCCAATTTCTTGTAGTTCATCATTTTGTCGTTTATTTAGTTAGTTATTACTTTTCTGTTCTTTTAGTCGTTTCGTCAGTTCCATGCAGTCCCTGAGAATACTGCATTTCTTCAAAAACTTGCTGCAAATTTAATAAAATAAGGTGGAAACACCAAGCATTTCCACCTTTTTTTCTTGAATTCAACAAGATTATTCCCGGATTTAACAAAAGATATAGTAAGAGAATAACATACTATACATATCCCTAACCTAAGGCTAGTCCTGATATTTAATCTGGAAGTAATCAAAGACGGAACATTCCTTCCATTTCAATCTTTCGCAAGTTTCATCAAAAAGAAGAAAAAAATACTAGAAAACCTTGTAGGAATCAAACAATTATCGTATCTTTGCCGAATTATCCAAAAGTTGGGTACTAGAGTAAGGACATTTAAATAATGAAAGGTATGGAGCAGAGAAATTCTTCCATCGAAATCTATCGTTCCCCAGAGGGCAACATAGAGCTGAATGTAAAATTAGAAAATGATACCGTTTGGCTTACACAAAGCCAAATGGCAGAGTTGTTTGGCCGTGACAGAACTGTGATTTCACGACATGTCAATAACTGTTTCAAAGAAGGTGAACTCGACCCAAATATCACATGTGCAAAATTTGCACATATGGGTATTGACGGAGACCAAACCTACGAAACAACAATGTATAACCTGGACGTCATTATCTCCGTAGGCTATCGTGTAAAGTCAATCAATGGTACCAGATTCCGTCAATGGGCTAATTCTATCTTGAAGCAATACATTATCAAGGGTTACGCCATCAACCAAAAGCGCCTAGACAATTACAACGAACTGAAAGAAGTAGTTCGTTTGATGTCACGTGCGATTACATTGCAAGATCAAGTGTCCGAGGGCGAATATAACGGACTGTTCAATGTCATCAGCGACTATGTTTATGCCCTGGATACTCTCGACAAATATGATTATCAGACATTACTCATAGACAAGACGACTCAAGCCGAACCATTCCATGCCACCTACGAAAATGCAATGGAAGCCATCAATGCTTTGAAAGAAAAGTTTGGAGGCAGTAAATGGTTTGCCAATGAGAAGGATGATTCATTCAAGAGCAGCATAGGTCAGATTTACCAAACCTTCGGTGGTGAAGAACTCTACGCTTCGGTAGAGGAAAAAGCAGCCATGCTACTCTACCTTGTCGTAAAGAACCATTCATTCAGCGATGGCAACAAGAGAATTGCGGCCATGCTTTTTCTTTGGTTTATGGAGAAAAATGGCATTCTGTATGCAGAAAATGGACATAAGAGGATTGCCGACAACACACTCGTAGCACTGACTCTGATGATTGCAGAAAGCAGAACTGAGGAAAAAGATGTAATGGTAAAAGTAGTCGTCAACTTGATTAACAAAGACAATCAATAAGAATTGCTATTTTAAAACCGCACAACAGCTGTTGTGCGGTTTTAAATATATATTGCGATAACTTACTTCGCTGTATCCTTTGAGCTTCGCTTATCACGGCGATAACTGCGATAATCATCCAGCGGAATCTCAATATCAGGTTCCACCAGCTCGCCCTCACGTGGCAAGGCAAACTTCTGATACTTGATGTTCAAGCCACGCTCTATCCACATACTCTCATAATAGGTCTGGATAGAGAGAATCTTACGGGTTTCCTCATCGATACCCTCCTGATGATAGAGGTCCTCGGTACGGAAGAGCACAGGCAGATGGTTGCCATCCACCATATAAGTAGTATAGGTGAAGAGGAAGTTGGAGTCCGTCTTCAGATGGATGATACCGCCATCCACGAGGAAGTGGCGATAACGGTTCATGAAGTATGTAGATGTAAGACGCTTGCGAGGGTTCTTCATCTGCGGGTCAGAGAAGGTGAGCCAGATTTCCTGCACCTCATCCTCAGCAAAGAAGCGGTCGATAATCTCGATGTTGGTACGGAGGAAAGCCACGTTCTTCTGTCCTTCCTCTATCGCCTTCTTGGCACCGGTCCACATTCGTGCGCCCTTGATATCCACACCGATGAAGTTCATCTCAGGATAGAGCTTGGCAAGTTCCACGGTATATTCACCCTTGCCGCATCCCAACTCCAGCACGATAGGATTATCATTGTGGAAATACATCTCACGCCACTTGCCCTTCATATCGAAAGGCACGTCATCTACTACACTATATGGATACTGGAACACGTTCTCGAAACGCTCCATATCCGCAAACTTAGCTAATTTTCCTTTGCTCATTGATTCTTTTTTCTTCGTTTGGGTACAAAGGTACAAAAATTATAAATACTCTTATTACAATTACATTTATAATTTTTGATATTTAACCAAATCTACCGGAAATTCTTTTCAGAAACGGCAGAACTGTTGCCTCCATCATCAAAAATGAAAGAATATAGACATCAGTATTGTCCTACCTCGCAACTGATACTCCTTGCCCGTACGGGTCAACCCAGAATAAACAGTATAGCCGTAGGTGCGCTGATTGAAAAGATTGAGCGCAGTCAGGCTCAACTCCATACCATTCCTGAAGCCATAACTGGTGGATGCATCGGCAAGAGTAAGATTCTTGTGCTGATGATCTGCTATCTGATTGCGATAATGCTCTCCATGCAACTTGATGAACCATGACTTCAATGGCTGGAAGTTGAAAGTGAGATGCTGGGCAAGATTGGTAGAGGAAGAATCGAAACCCAAATTCTTCAATACCATCTTATCCTTATCCCAGTTCAGCTCATAGGTGAAATTGAACCAATCCACAGGACGACCACTCCATTTTGCCGACAACATATAGTTATCAGATGAATAGGCTGAAGGAGAATCGTTCTGACGCAGGAAGCCATCAAACCTCAGATAATCAAAACCTACGCTAACGAGTCCATGCATGAATCCCAATCCCTTACTTACCTTTCCACCAGCCATCAGGTTTTCAGAACTGCTGCTGTTGGAGAAATAGGAGTTGATGATATAATCACCCACAAAATCACGAGCCACCGTAAGATGACTGTCAGACCAGCTCTTGCGGATGTAGGCATTGGCAAAGATGGTAGCAAGAGGACGCTTATAGTTGATGTTAAAGGAAACATGCTTGCTCTTGTCGGCGGTATAATCCACGAAACCCGTATAAAGATTACGGTAATCACGCATCAGCAGTCCCTGATAGAAATTCTGTTCATCCACTTCCCGCTGAGCGATTCCACCGGAAAGCGTAGCCTGCAAACAGGCTGTAAGGAAATAGCTCACGCTGAGTTGAGGAGCAACCTGTGTCTTGCTGGCGTTCTCTTTCGCTCCCATCAACTTATCATTATAATAATAAGGTGTAAAGGTGATAGGCATCTGGAAACGGATATGCCAGCCACCCTGATTATACTCTGCCTCCGGCGATGCATAGGCACGGAAGAAGGTCATGTCCAACTGATTGCGCATATTACCCAGGGAATCGGGCACTCCCTCCAGATGACTCTTCATCGTTCTGCTCAATACCTGCAAGCCAACCTTCATTATGACGGTAAAAGGCTTGAGGAAAAAGCCGAGCGAAGTATTGGTATGACTGAAGAATGCTGCCGAACGAACACTTTGATAAGCCGTTTGCTGCAAATTATCAACAGACAGAGTGTGCGGATTCACCATATAAGCATTATACGTGTTAAAGGTATAGGTTCGTTTACCACTCCGATGCAACAGTTCCAGCTTGTCTGATACTTTATATTTCGGCATCTTGACCTGCTGATGATTAGGATAAGAGCCGTCAATATCCATCATGACATCATTCCAGGTCAGGTCGGCGGAAAGCTGATTGGCTACGTACGCCTTTTCGCCATTCGAAGTCAGCGTAAAGTCGGCAACCAACCTGTTCTGCTTCTGCTTAGCCTGTTCATCCTCTACATCATAAATGGTTGAATCATTCAGGAAATACTGGGTATTACTGAATGAGGAAGAAAGAAGACGGTCGTGGGTATAGACTATCTGAGAAGACAAATCCGTATTTTTGCCTAACACCCAGAGATTATTGGTGGTGAAAACATGGGTCTGGTTCTTACGCACACGGCTGTCTGAAATATCCGCCAGCTGGTCGGGCGTAACATTCACATAATCTTTCAGATTATAAGAATTTCTCATCACTCCAGTGCCATCATCCGAAAAGAGGAGATTGCCTTCACCGGTTACATCCGTACCTATATTATTACTCTTGAAGGTATTGAGCGACTGGGCTTTCTTGGCAAAGCGCATCAACGACATCTCGCCTTCCCAGACATTCAGCTTACCAAACTTCTCCCCTTTCTTCTGCTCCATACCGCCACCTGCCTTCAACGTTCCTACCAGACGACTCTTGGCAGATTCCTTCAGTTTGATGTTGATGGCAGGGTCTTGCGAAAACGACATATCTTCCAAAGCCTTGATAGGTTGATGATTGGTCATCACCTCTACCGAACCGACATCCTTCTGATGGATATTGTTGGTGGCGATGGAATAGCGGCCGCCGAGCATATCATGTCCTTCGATATAAAACTTATTGATAGCCTTGCCGTTATATTTGATTTCTCCCTTATCCGACACCTCCATTCCCGGCATCTTCTTCAAGACATCAGCCAGACTCTTGTCGTTGGCATCGGCAAAGCTTGCCACATTGTAGGAGATGGTATCGCCTCGCTGCCGGATGCTTGGAGCCTTCACCACAACATCCTTCAGCTTTGTAGCCTGCTCCGTCAGGAGCACATGATAAACAGTAGTATCCTTCGACAAAGGAATGGTTCTCACAGCATATCCCATCATCGAGAAATGCAGCACGTTACGACCATCCGGAATAGCATTGAGCGACAGCAGGAAACTTCCATCTGCCTGTGTCTTGGTAAACTTCAGGATTCTATTGCCGGCAGCAGGTCGGATGGTAACCATCACTCCCTGCAGTCCGTTGCCCGTATAGGCATCTTCCACCTTACCCGACAAGGTGACTTGCTGGGCATAGGTCAAAGTGCTCATACAGATAAACCACAGATATAAAAACAGTTGCTTCATAAATTATCTTCTTGAGAAACCAATCCGTTCTCTCTTTACGTTGATACTTATTCTTTTTCTATCAGATCATATTTCAGAGCCTCATCCGAACCACCCAGAGATATTCCCGTTGAAGCCTCGTTGATACTGTTCCAATTTTTCAGATACTTATATTTTGATTGCAGGAAATCCTTTCTTGTCGTTTTCTGAAAGCGCTTGAATTCCTTGTCCTGTACCCCAAAAGTAATAGGTTTTGCACTAACCTGCTGCATTCCATTGATACAGAAATAGTATTGCTTTCCCCTATCATACACTTCCATAATCAAGCCAGGGAGTCCGCAGAACTTCCAGGGACCGTCACTTACAGGAACATCCAAAGCAAACCAGGCAGTCCATTGTCTTCCCCGGAAGCAGCAGGTAGCCTTTTGGCATTCATGACCGAGCACCATCTTCGTGCTGTCATTTTCCATATTCCACTCCTGTGAGTTTAAAGCATCTTCATAAAGGTAATTTTGTCCCAGCAAGAAGTCGGTAACAGTTATCTTTCCTTGCGGATAATTCTTGTAGATGGTTGCAGACATTCTGCGATGTGGTATGGCATTGTGTAATTGCTTTCCTTTCAATCCTTTTCCAACAGCTTCAGCCAAGAAGCTATCCCATAGTTTATCGCCATTAGGAGAAGCCATCAGAGAATCACACTGATAAGTATAATAGCTATAGCATTTAGAACACTCCGCTCCAATCTGCAGATAGAGCAAATCTTCCTTGCGCTGTTGTTCTCCAGTCAGCGTATCCGTAAGATATTCATATACATAGCTACACAGCATATTAGCCGTATCTATCTTCTTATTTTGGGCTAGTCCTAACAGACTAAAGACAGAAAACAGAAAAACAAAACACTTTCTCTTCATGATTTCTCAATACTATATATCTATTTATATTTTACAAACATTCTAAATGTTTATATTTCCACTTTTTAGACCCAACTTTTTCTATCTGGGGAATATCAATGCCCTGTAGTTGCGTTTGTGACTGGAAATCTCCAAAAAAAAATATATATTGTTCCTTTAAGAATTTTTCAAATGTAGTCGTCTCAAATTTGTTGTTTCCAACGTAAGTCTTGCTAAAGACAATCGGCTTCTTTGACACCTTTTCCATGCCAAGAAGTTTAAAGGCATGGCTATTATCTTCCGTAGTAGCCTCCATTATCAGTCCCGGCAATCCACATAATTTCCAAGGTCCGTCAGTTATTGGAATATCCATAGCAAACCATGCAGTCCAACAATGACCACGATAATGGCAGACTGCCTTTTGGCATTCATGTCCCAAGATTAATTTAGAAGAATCTTGTATTACCCAATTCTGAGCATATAAAGTATCTTCATAAATATAATCTTGCATCAGTAAGCCATCTGTTACAGTCATCTTTCCTTGCGGATAGTTTTTGTACACATAGGCTTTCATCCTTTTATGAGGCCACTCGGTCTTACTACCTATCGCAGCATTTATTTGCTGGCGCAGTATTACATCTCTATCAGGAGAAGCAAAAATAGAATCTACCTGCATACTATAATAACTATAGCATTTGGACATATTTTTACCTATCTGCAGCACCAACCAATCCTTGGCTGTTTTTCCAGACAAAGTATCCACTACATAAGTATAATCATATTGACATTTCAGATAAGCCTCATCTATTTTTTTCTGGGCATAACAACATCCTATCCCCATATAGGCTAAGATTGTTAATGCCACCAAACTTTTCAATTTCTCCATAACTTTTCCTTGTTTAAAATAAAGATACTCTTTGATTCTATTCTCTTTCTATCAAGTCATAGTTACGTTTATCGTCTGACAGACCTAAGGATATACCTGAAGTAGCCTCGCTTATGCTATTTTGATTATGAAAATAATTATATTCAGACTTCAGAAAAGCTTTCCGGTCTGTCTTTATCCGTTTTCTATTGAAAACATCATAAACGATAGGCGTGCCAGCATCCTTCTGCAATCCCTTGATGCAAAAATATTGCTGTCTCCCCTTGTCATACACTTCCATAATCAAACCAGGAAGACCACAAAATTTCCAAGGGCCATCACTCATAGGAACATCCAAGGCAAACCATGCCGTCCAAGAGCGACCACGGAATCTGCAGGTTGCCTTCTGGCAGTTATAGCCTAATATGTTTTTAATGCTATCACCTTCTACAATCCAATTCTGTACACCCAGGCTATCACTATATTCATAATACTGAGACATCAGATCGTCCGTTACCGTCATCATGTTCTGCGGATAATTCTTATAGACGCACGCCGTCATTCTGCGATGTGGAAAAGAATTAGTCAGATACCCTTCTCGCTTTAACGCTTCTTTAAACAATGCACGAAACTTTGCCTTGCCATCTTCTGTAGATTGCAAGGAATCAGACTGATACGTATAATAGCTGTAGCATTTTGAAACATTCTTTCCGATAGAAAGAAAGAGTAAATCCTCTCCTTTCTCATCATTCTTTATCGTATCTTTCGAATAACAATAATAGTATGAGCAGAGATATTGCCCACTGTCTATCACGTTATTCTTAGCTTGCAACAGAAGCGCACCAAAGAACAACATGGATATACTTATAAAAAATCTCTTAACAAACATATTAATATAACCTTTAAAAATTAAAGAAATACTCTTTTGACTGCAAAAGTACTAAATCATTTTCAAAATCCTTTATCTTGAAGTATAATTTATATTAATAAGGTGAAGAAAAGACGGAAGAGTTCGCAAAAGGTTTAAACATCCGGGGCATAGAAAGCTACTTTCGAAAACACTCTTCACGAAGAATCGCCAGGAAGCTATTCCGTTGCTTCGCTGGCGATTCTGCGAGAGAGATTTATCTATGTAATATCGTGTTCTTATTCCGCCTGAATACCGAAGTACTCGTTGAGTTCGGCGATGGCAGCACCATCGGCATTCGGAAGATCCTTCACCAACTTGCCTTTCTCCAGCAGGAGGATGCGGGTGGAGATGTCGGCAATGAAGTTGAGGTTATGGCTGGAGATGATGACCGTGGTGCCCTGCTCCTTGCAGATGCGCTGAATCATGTGGGCGATAGTCATCTGAGAAGATGGGTCGAGATAGTTGAAAGGTTCATCCAGGAGAAGAACCTTCGGATTGATGATCATCGCTCCAATGATGCCAATCTTCTGTCGGTTGCCCTGAGAGAAATCACGGAGATACTTCTTGGTTCCCATGATTTCATCGTGCATAAAGCCCTCAAACTGCGCCAGTCGCTCCTGCAAGGTTTTATCGTCAATGTTATAGACATCAGCAATGAAATCGAAGTATTCCTCAGGGGTGAGGAAGTCGATGAGGAATCTGCCGTCGATGTAACTGCCGGTATATTCCTTCCAGGTCTCACTCTCGTTCACCTTCTGTCCATTGCTTTCCACGAAACCGTCATCAGCCTGAATCAGGTCGAGAATCAGACGGAGCAAGGTGGTCTTGCCCGCACCATTATTACCTACGAGTCCTATCAGCTCGCCCTTTGCAACACCCAGATTATCAATATCGAGGACGGTATTGCCATTATATCTCTTTTTGAGATTCTGAATCTTAATCATTTTACTTTGAACTTTGAATTTTGAACATTGAACTTTATGATTACTCTCCTAGCTTTCCATGAACTTCTCCATGCGCTTATACTTGTTCTTCTCGAAAATGGCAGCAATCTTGGCGATGAACCATTTATGGATGGCGATGCTGATGACTGCCAGCGCTACGCAGGTGATAAACCATGCCGTCTCACCGAAGAAATGATAGATGGCACAGACACCTGCCAGTGGGAAGAGGAAGGCGATGGCATAAAGATTGATCTTCAGATTTGCTCCCTGCATGCTGAACATGGAAGTCTGGAATATCTCCAGACGGGAAGAGAAGAGTGCCGTAGGCAGATTGAAGAGATTGATGAATACAGCCAGACAGAAACCGCTGATAAGCACCTGGATTCCGATTCCTGCCTGCAGGAAAAGGAACGGAAGGGTGAGCAACAAGGCGACAGCACTCACTACCATATAATAATAGAAGCAATTCTGCAGCATCTGCTTCACCTTTACCGGCTTGGTCATCAAACCATGGAAGAAATTTGCCTCAATACCAAAGGTCCATTGCGACAACACCACCGATGGCAGCAGGATGGCACCTGCCACATAGAGGGTAGTCATAGCCACCTTGTCCCCCATTTCCTGTCCCGGCTCTAAAGGCACTAGGGCGAAGAGATAGGCATCGAAGAGGAAGATGGCGGTAATCATAATCACCATCGTACGGACACGCTTTGCTCTCAATGTGCCGATATATTGCAGACTGAAGAGGTTGATATGGCTGAATCCACGGAACTTGGAAACCTTCTGTTTCTGCTCGTTATAAATCTTTTCGTGATAGAGATAGGCGGTAAGTCCGGTGAATACCGCTCCAGCAAGGAAGAAGAGACCTATCCATCCCATATATACCGGGAAGAAGGAAGCCATAAACATGTATCCTATCAGCACCACAAACATACCTATCCATCCCAATATCAAAGGCCATTTCAGAATCCACTCCGTAGCCTTGCGGTAACAGGTGATGTAGATGCCGTTGACAAAAGAGAACTCCAGGAACAGGAAGAAGCTGGCTACAGCCTCACTTGCCGGCAGGAGATAGATGAACACCGGAAGCGTAAGCACCGGAAGCACATAGTTCCAGAAGCTCACGAGATTGGTAGTGAGCAGAAACTTGTTCCAGATTTTCTCTGGCACAGGGCGCGACTTCACATAATCATCCATTGCCGTAATATCCCGCTTCATCACCATCTTCATGATGATGTCTGGAATCAGCATGCCGATTACGATGCCTGCACCCAACAATGCCGGCATATCTTCCCCCTTCAGTTCTCCTCCACTCTCGGTGAAGCCCTGGTAGAAGCCCACACCCACCATCACATACAGGATGATGATGTAGCACGCCACGAAGGCATCTCTCTTGCGGAAGTTACGGCGCTGTTGCAGCCACCATAACCTTAACAGTAATTTCAACATAATTCTTTCATTTCATTGGTTTATGGATGCAAAGGTAAATAAAAAACTGAGAAATCTATGACAAAACGAAAGAAATAACTTAAAAATAACATTAGATAAGAAACAATTTGCAAGAAGAACTGAGAAGTTATAAGAGAAAAAACAAAAAGCAGCATCTTCATCCCGAAGATGCTGCTCGTTTCTAACAAAAACTAACTTATGTATCAACTATTCTCCAAAACTATTAAAACCTAAAAAACAATTCTATTTTACCGGCAAGATGTTACCATCCTCATCATAGAAGAGAGGAGCCACCTTTACGCTGCGAAGCCAGGTTGTATCATTAGATGGCACACAGTCGTGATGGAACAGATACCACTGTCCCTTATACTCGCAGATACTGTGATGGGTTGTCCAACCTACCACCGGCTCCAGGATAACACCCTTATAAGTAAATGGACCATAAGGATTATCACCTACAGCATAGCAGAGATAATGAGTATCACCGGTAGAGTAGCTGAAGTAATACTTGCCCTTATACTTGTGCATCCAGCTAGCCTCGAAGAAGCGATGCGGATCATCGGCTGGCAATACCTTACCCTCCTCGTCAACAATGACAACAGGCTTTGGCATCTCAGCAAACTGCTGAACATCATCAGTCATCATGGCTACACGGGATGGCAACGGATTCTCCTTGCCTTCTGGAAGATGCTCATCCTTCAGTGCCTTGTTGTCCTTGTACCACTGAAGCTGACCGCCCCAGATACCACCGAAATAGCAGTAAATCTTGCCATCATCATCCTTGAACACGCAAGGGTCGATGCTGTATGACTTGCGGATTGGGTCGGCATTCGGAACGAAAGGACCTTCAGGCTTATCAGCCACAGCCACACCGAGATGGAACACGCCATTATAATCCTTGGCAGAGAAGATAAGATAGTACTTGCCATCCTTCTCTACTACATCGTTGTCCCACATCTGCTTCTCAGCCCATGGCACATCCTTCACATCGAGAATCACACCATGATCGGTTACCTCACCTTCCATCACATCGTCCATAGAGAGAACATGATAGTCTTTCATCTGGAAGTGACCGCCATCATCGTCGAAGCTTTCGCCGCTGTCCCAGTCATGGGATGGGTAAACATACAGACGACCGTTAAACACATTGGCAGATGGATCTGCCATATAATCCTTTGGGAACAAATATCTTGCTTTCATTGTTATCTTATATTTAAAGAGATTGATGATATTATCTTAAGAGATTCTATTTGAAGAGATCTTATTTAAAGAGATTGACGATTTCCTTCACCACTGGCTTCACCTCGTTGTTGCGGTCGATGAGCAGTGGATAGTTGGTTCTACCAGGGATAGGCCAGCCATTCAACCAAGAGTGACCATCGTTGACACCCCAGAAGGTAACACGACTGATGACATCCTTGTGACGCTCTACAATCTTGAAGAGATCGAGATAACGCTGGTTGAAGAGTTTCTGTGCCTTCTTGTTAAGTCCCTTCACGTATGGATTGTACTTCTTCTGAAGTTCAAACTTCTGACTGATTTCCGCACCGCCGAATCCTTCCGGATTAGGAAGCATGTTCATATCCAACTCAGTCAGCATCACCTTGACACCTTCACCTGCAAAAGCCTCGATGCTCTTCTCATACTCAGCATAATCAGGATAATCAAAACCATTGTGGCTCTGCATACCTACAGCATCAATGCGGAGACCCTTCGCCTTCAAATCGCGAACCAGCTTGCAGATAGCCTCTCGCTTAGCTGGCTTCGAAGTAGAATAATCATTGTAGTAGAGTTCTACGTTTGGATCAGCCTCATGCGCAAAGCGGAAAGCCAGTTCGATGAACTCCGGACCGATAATCTTATAATATAGAGACTTGCGGTAAGAGCCATCATCCTCGAAAGCTTCGTTCACAACGTCCCATCCCTTTACTCTACCTCTATAATGAGTAACCACATTCATGATGTGATTATACATTCTGCCGATGAGCACTTCACGGCTTACCAGATTACCCTTATCATCGGTAAACATCCACTTAGGTGGCTGAGAGTGCCAAACCAGGCAATGACCTATCAAGGTCTTGCCGTTCTTCTCAGCCCAGTCAGCCAGCTTATCGCCATCGGTGAAATCAAAACGATTCACCTCCGGATGATTTTCCTCGCCCTTCATACAGTTCTCGGCAACCACCTGGTTAAACTGTTTCTTCACCACCTCTTCAGCGGCAGGATCCTGACCATCTGGCAGGAAAGTATTCACGGCAGCTCCCACCAGGAAATACTTACCCATGGTTTCCTGGAATGTAGGGATCGGAGCGTTATTACCTTTCTGGGCAAAAGCTGCAGAAGCAAGCATCAAGCCCAATGCAAAAGTCGATATTTTCTTCATGTCTAATTTATATTTTTCTCAATTTTAAATGTTACTTTTTCTGTTTGTGCCGAGCCTCAATCTTCTTGTTGATATCATCAATAACCGCATCTGTCAACTCATACTTCGAGATAATGAAGATGGCGAGCAGCAACAAGGCAGCAGGAATGACACATACCAACCAGAGAATACCCTCCTGAGCCTCAGGAGTCTGCTCCACGGCCTTCGGATTGTAAGCCACGTAAGCAAGGATGGCTGGAGCCACCACACTACCCAAGGTCATACCCGCCTTGAAGAAGATGCCCGTCAAGGCATTCACGATACCTGCAATACGCTTGCCACTCTTATACTCTCCATAAGAGATAACCTCAGGAACAAGAGCCCACATATAACCCGTAGCTACAATAACACCCGTTGACTTAACAAACTGGGCGATATAGACGAGCATCATACTTGGCTGCTCCATCTTTGCTACCAGATAAAGGAATGCCATACCCACGATGGCGATGCCCAGGAACACATAGAACATGTTCTTCTTGCCGATTGCCTTCTTAATCATAGGCACCAGTGGCATGAAGATGAACGATGGTGCCGAACCCAAGCCCATGAAGATGGAAAGCTGCTCGGAGGTTCCGTGAAGGTTGCTGTTCATGAAGTAAGCTCCTGCCGCATTGCCGATAGACATCATGGCGAAGGCGGTGATGAAGAAGAAGGCTATGATACGCAAAGGACGGTTGTGGAAAAATTCCATCCAAAGGTCGCTTATCTTCACATTGGCACTCTCCTCGGCATTCATTACCACACGCTCCTTACACTGTGAGAAACAGAAGAGGAGCAACAACAAACCAATGACGGCATAGATGGTCATGGTGGTAAACCAAGCCACCGGATCCTTAGGCAAACCATCCGACTGCTGGTCGGTAAAGTATGCGATGAGCAACGGAAGGCCTGAGCCTACAGCCAAACCGCCACAGTTTGCCATAAACATACGAACTGACGTCAACACCGTGATTTCATCGGTATCACGAGTCAGCGATGAGTTCAAGGCTCCATAAGGTACATTGATAAATGTATAGAGCAATGTCATGGCAATGTATGTGATATAGGCATAGAGCAGGGATGGTGCAAAGCCATTCCAGAAGCAGAGGATGGCAAAGCCCGAAAGTGGGATTCCTACGAATACCAGATAAGAGCGATACTTACCCAACTTAGGATTGTGCTTATCTATAAGGGCACCTACAATAGGGTCCCAAATCACATTTGCAACATTTCCTACCGTAAACATCACGGAAACGTCAACTGCATCGAGTCCATAGATATCGGTATAGAAGAACAACAAGTACATACATGTTGTCTGGAAGATGAGGTTTTGTGCCAAGTCACCAGATCCGAATCCGATGCGCTGCAACCAACTCAATTTGTAGAATCCCTGGGATTCCTGTGAATTCTTTTCCATATCTTTATTCTTTTATTTCAATTTTTCTGCGGCAAACTTGCCCATAGCTTCATATCCCTTAGGGTTGAGATGCAACCAGTCGTCTGAATATTCAGCTTTCAGGCGCTGAGGGTCTTTCGGGTCACGGGTTAATTCATCGAAATCGATGACCTCATCAAAGGCACCGCTCTTTCTAATCCATTCGTTCACGGTTTGGCGCATTGCCTCATGCCAGAAGGAATACCATCCGTTGCCCTTAGTTGGGGTAATGGTTCCGCCATACACCTTAATGCCTTTAGCCTTGGCTTTTGCTATCAGCACCTTGTAGCAGGCAATCAGGGTATCTGTTACATGTTCATAATTTCCTCCGCAGCAACCGATATCGTTGGTTCCTTCGAAGATGATGAGCTTATCCACACCTGTCTGTCCCAGGATGTCACGGTCGAAACGCTTCATAGCTGGTTCGCTCAATCCGCCCTGTACCACACAGTTGCCACCGATACCGAGATTCAATACACCGTATGGCTTCTCAGCATTCAAGGCATCCGAGAGGAAATCGGTCCAACGGTTCTGCTGATTGGTTGTACTTCCACGGCCATCGGTGATAGAGTTTCCAAGGATAGCCACCACAGGGGTAGTCTTATCGGTCTTCACATCAATGGCAGAAAGATTGTACCAGTGATCCACCTCCTCGCCATCATCAAAACTCTTATCCATCGGTTTAGGAGTACGATGCAAACCGTTTACTATATAAGATGTGGTACGTGAACCACGATGGGATGTTGCATTCACTGGAGTCTGCTTGCCATAGTCGATGGTAATCGTGAGGCGCTGTCCACTCTTCAAGGCATATTTCAAATCATCTGAGAAGATAGCCTTGCCAGGAGCAATGGTTACATTCTTCTTGCCATTAAACTTGAGATACTTCACGGTCTTACCATTCACAAACCAGTTGCTGTCCTTATCGGTATCTGCAATATACACCGATTTGATTTCCACCGGTTCCTTGCTCTGCTCATTACTGAGCTTCACTCTGAGTTCCTCTCCGCCAAAGGATACATGAACCACCTGTCGGCAAGAGCGGTTGCTCAAGCTTTCCTTAGGCATATCTCCTTTGCCTGTCCATTCCACTGCAGTAGCCCAAGATCCTTTCCACACCTTCTGGGCGAAAGCTACAGAACTTGACGCAGCCAATACGAGCGCCAAAGATAAGATTCTTATTGCTTGTTTATTCATTGTTATTATGATGCTTTTAATGTTTCTATTGTTGTTGACGATGCAAATTTACTAATAAGTTATGAAATAACAGGTATTTTATAGTTACCATTACTTTTCTATTTGTTTCATACCCACAAAAATGGCACAAAAAGATAAAGAAACAAAAAGAAACGAAACATATTGTTACATTAGAATTTGTTTCTTCCATTGTTTTTTGTTACTTTTGCAGCCATAATAACCTATTTAAATAAGAAACGGACAAAAAATATGAAGCATATCAGACATTGCCTCACGGCACTCTTCGCTATCGCCCTATCGCTTATGGTATGGGCCGACAGTGGTGAACTCTTCACTTCGGGCAAGCTATCCAGTTCGCTTATCTACTGTATTGTGCAAGACAAGTATGGCTATATCTGGGTGGGCACGGAATACGGACTCAGCAAGTTCGACGGCTACCGCTTTACCAACTATCTGCACAACGAAGAAGACACAACCTCCATCACCGACAATATTATCTCCGACCTTCTGGTAGATAAGAAAGGTAACCTCTGGATTGGTTGCGCCAAGGGATTGATGCGCTATAATTATGAGACGAACAATTTCTCCCGTCTCCAGTTTCCTGATGGCAGAAAGCCACGCATCTATTCGATGGTAGAAAGCCATCGCAGCGATATCCTGCTGGGCACTGCAGGTTACGGTCTCTACTCCGTGAAGAACAACGGCATAGAGAAAACGGCAAACAACAGATTCACCATCAGATGGGAAAGAGCATACGCCGAGCGCGACTCGGATGTATTCTTCACCCATATCTACGAAGACAAGCACCACTATCTCTGGCAGAGCAGTCACCTGTCAACCTTCACCCGATTCATCGAGCAGCAAGGCAAGGTGCAGCGCAAAGACTTCAAATCGCCATACGGAGCCCCTGTGGCATTCATCCAGCATCGCCCGCAAGCCATGCTCATCGTCTGCATGTATGGCATCATCTACTATGACTATCGAACGGGGCGTATAGCCGATGCCGGTTACGACCTGGGAGCATTCAAGAATCATGTAACCATCAACAATGCCACCTTCGACCACGATGGCAACCTCTATATCAGCACCTCTGAACATGGAGCCCTGATTATCAAGAAGGGAAGCAACAAGGTGGAACAGCTGGAAAACAGCAACAGCAATTTCAATCTCTCCACCGCCTTCGTCAACGACATCATCGAAGACAAGGACAACAACCTCTGGATAGGCTGTTACAAGAAAGGTCTCTATCTGCTCAACCAGCGCCAGCAAGCCTTCAGCAGCTGGAGTTTCTCGGCACAGAACTACATCATCGGCAGCAGCGTTTCTTCCATCGCCCCTGGCGAGAATGGCGAAACATGGTGTACGGTGCAAAACAGTGGCGTATTCTGTTTTGATGCTTCAGGAAAGATTATCGCCCACCCTACCTCACCAGCAGGCACCTGCATCATCTACAAAGACCGCCGGGGTGCATACTGGATCAGCAACGGAAGTGCGCTCTACAGCTACAATCCGCATACGGGAGCCTATCAGGAAAAGCTCACCTTTACCAGCGCAGGTATCTACTGCATGACAGATGACAACCAGGGCAATCTCTATATCTCTGTATATAGCAAGGGCCTATATATATATAATGTGGAAAGCGGAAAGGTTACCGTACTCAATATGCGACAGAGGGGAAACAAGGGATTCCTCTGCAACGACTGGGTGCGCAGCATGGCATTCGACCATACCGGTCATCTGTGGATAGGTACTTCAAATGGCGTTTCCTGCCTCAACACGAAGACACTCAGCTTCAAGGACTTCGGATGGAATAACATTCTCAAAGACAGACAGGCGAATGGCATCTGCGAAGGAAAGAACGGCAATATGATTATCGGAACGGAAGAAGGACTCTATCTTTTCGACCGAAAGAACAACAAGACCCTTGCTCTCCCTCACGCCGAAGTTCTGAAGGGAAAGCAGGTGTGCAGCATCATCAAAGACCATCAGGGCGACTTGTGGATAAGCACCACCATGGGCATCTGGCAGTATGACCAGAAGAACAGACAGTTTATCGGGCACATCAATGGCAACGGACTCACCACCCGTGAATACGTGCTGGGCTCTTCCATGCATACCGCCAACGACCTCATCGCCTTCGGAACAAGTGACGGCATCACCACCTTCTACCCGGAAAGAGTGAGAGCCAAGAAGATGGAACTGGGAGATGTACACCTCACTAACTTTATCATCGACGGCAAGCCAATCAACTGTCTGACGGATGAGTTCACTATACCATACGAGGAGAATTCGTTCACGCTGGAGTTCTCGCTGCTCAACTACAGGAACACCGACAACATCAGCTTCCAATATCGTATCAACGAGGGAAAATGGAACAGCACCAACGAAGGCTCCAACGCTGTATCATTCAACAAGTTGAAACCGGGCAGCTACACCCTGGAGGTAAGAGCCATGAGCAATGGCAACTTCTCCAAGAAGTCAACCATCATCCATATCAAGGTGTGCGACCCTTGGTATGCTTCCACCTGGGCATTTCTCCTCTATTTTCTGACAGCAGCAGGCATCATCCTGTATATCATCTACCGATATGAGCGCCATCGCAAGGAAGACCTGGAGGAAACCAAGATGCAGTTCCTCATCAATGCCACCCACGATATCCGTTCACCGTTGACACTGATTATGGGACCTCTCAACAAGCTGAAGACAAGAATCACGGATGCCGAAAGTAAACAGAATATCGATACCATCGACCGCAACGCCCAGCGCCTGCTGCTTCTGGTAAACCAGATACTCGACGAGCGAAAGATAGACAAAAACCAGATGCATCTGCACTGTCAGAAAACCCAGCTCAGGGAATTCCTGAACGGCATCATATCGCTCTACCGTTTCAATGCAGAAGAGCGCAACATCGCACTCTCGCTCCAGGAAGATGCGAGCCTCAACGATGCCAATGGCAAGTTGCCTGTATGGATAGACCGCATCAACTTCGACAAGGTGATTTCCAACCTGCTCTCCAACGCCATGAAGTATACCTTCAATGGCGGCACCATCACCCTCATCATGGGCAAGGACGAGAAGAATGCCATCATCAAGGTACAGGATACCGGCATCGGACTGAAGGAAGAGAAGACCGACCGACTCTTTGACCGGTTCTACCAGGGCAACAACAGCAGCGACCTTCACATCGAAGGCACCGGCATAGGACTGAACCTCTGCAAGGCATTCGTAGAGATGCACGGAGGCAAGATCAAGGCATACAACCGCACCGATGGCATCAAGGGTTCCTGCTTCGAGGTAACCATTCCGCTGGGCAAAGAACACCTCAAGCCAGAAGAGATTCTCAACGAGGAAGAGGACAGAAGCATCGAATCCACCGGTAAAAGAACGCAAGCCAACCGCAATTTCAATATCCTGATAGTAGATGACGATGCTGAGATTGCACATTATATCAAGACCGAACTGAGCGACTGGTACCGATTTGAACATGCCAGCAACGGCAAGGAAGGTCTCAAGATGTTGCTCACCGGTAAATATGATCTCGTGATAAGCGATGTGATGATGCCGGAAATGGATGGTATTACCATGCTCAAGAAGATTAAAGGCAACTCTAACGTAAGCGATATTCCAGTCATCCTGCTCACCTCCAAGAGCGAGGTAGAGAATCGACTAGAGGGATTGCGCAAAGGTGCCGATGCCTTCCTGGCTAAACCTTTCAATATGGAAGAGCTTCATATTCTCATAGACAATCTGGTTGACAATGTCCGACGCATCCGTGGCAAATACAGCGGTGCGCAGGGACAGAAAGCGAAGATTGAGCAGATAAAGGTAAAGGGCAATAACGACGCTCTCATGGAAAGAGTGATGAAATATATGAACGAGCACCTCGCCGACCCTGACCTCAACGTTGAGAAACTGACAGAAGATGTAGGCATCAGCCGTGCCCAACTGCACCGTAAGCTGAAAGAAATAGCAGGTGTCTCTGCCGGTGAATTCATCCGTAACTTACGATTAGAACAAGCTGCACGTCTTATTGAAGAAGGGCAGATCAACATCACGCAAATAGCTTATTCCGTAGGATTTTGCAACCAGACTCACTTCTCTACTGTGTTCAAGAAGCACTATGGCATTTCACCAAGTGAATATGCTGAAACAAAGAGAAATGAGAAATAAACAACAAATAAAAGAAAATAAGGTATTTTTTCGTATCTTTGCAGCAGAAACAATAATAATACAAACTAACGATCTGCAAAGATATGAAGAAATACCTTATTTTTTTATTTACGGTACTTACATCACTCCATGTTTCTGCACAGAGTGATGGCTCACAGTTATGGCTAGGAAAGCAGTATGCCAACTCATGCCAAGTCATCTCACAGTTGCCCGATGATGCAACAGCCAAGATTGTCAAGCAGGAGTTGGAAAACAACTGGCGCGGCAAGAATGTTGAGCTAAAGATAGACAAGGCTCTGAATCTTGGCGAGGGCTATAACCTCTATGCCCGTCCTGCACAGCAAGGCGACAACATTCAATACGAAGCAACCATCACCGCCAGCAATCCTATCGGTTTGCTCTATGGTGCCTACGAGCTGATTCGACTTCAGAACACCGATGCCTACAACACAGGTAGCGGCAATCAACAGAACTTCAGTAAAGCTATAGATGAAACCGAGAAACCACAGGTGGGTCTCCGCATCCTCAACCATTGGGATAATCTCGATGGCAGCATCGAACGTGGCTATGCCGGCAAGAGCATCTTCAAATGGGAAGAAATCAAACTCGGCAAAAACGGCAAGGGTGGCTGCATCAGCAAGAGTCTTCACGACCGTCTCATCACCTATGCCCGTGCCAACGCATCGCTCGGTATCAACGGAAGTGTACTGAACAATGTAAATGCATCGCCAAAGATGATGACGGCTGAATACATTAATAAGGTGAAAGTCATCGCCAACATCCTGCGTCCTTACGGCATCCGAGTGTATCTCAGCATCAACTTTGCTTCTCCTATGGCATTGGGCTATACCAAGACAGCAGACCCATTGGATAAAAAGGTGCAACAGTGGTGGAAGAAGAAAGCAAAGGAGATTTATGCTGCCATTCCAGACTTTGGCGGATTCCTGGTAAAAGCTAATTCTGAAGGACAACCTGGTCCTGGCGATTACCACCGCACTCATGCCGAGGGAGCCAACATGCTTGCCGATGCCGTCAAACCATACGGTGGCATTATCATGTGGCGAAGCTTTGTATATGGTGCTAACCATAAGGGAGAAGACCGTGTAAAGCAAGCTGTCAGCGAATTCAAAGGTATGGATGGAAAGTTCCGTGACAATGTAATTCTCCAGTCAAAGAACGGTCCGCTCGACTTCCAGCCTCGTGAACCATACGCTCCTATCTTCGACAACATCAAGAAAACTCCTCAGATAGCAGAACTTCAGATTACCCAGGAATATCTCGGACAGTCTAAACACCTCACCTATCTCGCCCCGATGTGGAAGGAATTCTTCGGATTCGTCAATCCAAGCAAACTGGTTGGAATCTCAGGTGTAGCCAATATCGGTGATGATGCCAACTGGTGCGGTCATCCTTTCTCACAGGCTAACTGGTATGCTTTTGGCCGATTGGCATGGAATCCTTCGCTCAGCGCAGAAGAGATTGCCCACGAATGGCTCGTTCAGACTTACGAGAATAAGGATGAGAAGTTCACCAAACCTGTAGAGATGATGATGATGACCTCACGTGAAGCTTGCGTCAACTATATGATGCCATTGGGCTTACATCATATCTTCAAGTTCGATCACCACTACGGTCCGGAGCCGGATGGTTTCATCGCAAGTTATCCTCTGGAATGGTGCCCTGTGTATTATCACAAGGCTGATGCCAAGGGTATCGGTTTCGACCGCTCATCCAAAGGTACAGATGCCGTAGATCAGTATCCGGAACCATATCGCAGTCAGTATGACAACATCGAGACTTGCCCAGAAGAATATCTCCTATGGTTCCATCATGTAGCTTGGGATTACAAAATGAAATCAGGAAGCACCCTCTGGCAGGAACTCTGCATGAAGTACAACATGGGTGTAGCGATGGTTGAAGTATATCGCGACTTCTGGCACACCTCAACCAAACAGTATATGAAGGGGCATGAACAGGAATGGCAACATACCGATTCATTACTCAATGTACAGTTGGAAAACGCCAAGGAATGGCGCAATACCTGCCTCAAGTATTTCCAGAACTATGTATCTTCTACAGTAGATAAGTAATAGTAGAACCCGCAGGAAAGTAATGATAAAGTGTCGTAATCTCAGATTTTTCATGAGATTGCGACACTTTTCTCGCTAAAAAGTTGTCGTAATCTCATTTTTTTTGTAACTTTGCGACAGTTTTAAGCATAAAAAGACAGATATGAAAGAGAACATCATCGGAAGAGAACAAGAGATATCCAAGCTGGAGAACTACATCTCTAGTCGTAAATCGGAGTTTATTGCCATATACGGCAGACGACGTGTAGGTAAAACATTTCTCATCAAGGAAATGTTTGAGGGACGTTTTACCTTCCGAGTTACAGGCAAAGACAATGTCTCTACCAAGGAACAACTCACCAATTTTGGCTTTGCCCTCCTTGAGCAAATGAATGTGGATACAATGCCTAAAGACTGGGAAGAAGCCTTCAGATTATTACAAAAGGCTATAGAAAATATGCCGGAAGGCGCGAAGGTCATCTTCTTCGATGAACTTCCATGGTTTGACACTCGTTCCTCTCACTTCATCAGTGTCTTGGAGCACTTCTGGAACGACTGGGCTTTCTATCGCAACGACATCAAGTTGATAACCTGCGGAAGTGCCACTACCTGGATGATAGACAATGTCATCAACTCTCATGGCGGTCTCCACAATCGTGTTACGCACAATATCCTTCTCTCTCCTTTCTGCCTGAGAGAAGTAGAAGACTATTTCAAGGCACAGGGATTCAATTATGAGCGACCAGAAATCATCGAATGCTTCATGGCTGTAGGTGGAATTGCCTATTATCTCTCCCTCTTCGAAAGCAACAAGAGCGTGGCACAAAATATCCAGCAACTATGCTTTACACGTGGTGGCGAACTGACAGAAGAATTCGACCGTCTCTTCAAATCTTTATTCAAGAAAGCAGACAATTACCAAGCAATCGTAACGGCACTGAAAGACAAGGGCAAAGGCATGACGAGACAAGAACTCTTGGATGCTACGCATCTTCCCAACAACGGTAGGTTTACGAGCATGCTAAAGGAACTGGAGCAGTGCGACTTCATCCGCAGTTACAATCCTTTTGGAAAGACCAAAAAGGAATGTATGTATCAACTGATAGACCCATTCACATTGTTCTACTTCAAATTCATGCACAACAAAGGTACATTCTTTGACGACTACTGGATCAAGATGCAATCCACCAGCGAGTATGCCTCATGGTGTGGCCATGCCTTCGAGATAACTTGCCTTCATCACATCAACAATATTGTAAAAGCCCTTGGCATAGATGGTTGCATCAACATCCCATGCGCTTGGTCGTATCGCCCTACCAGCAAGACATTGGCAGACGAGGATGCCGATGAGGATTTGAAACAAGGTGCCCAGATAGACTTATTGATAGACCGCTCCGACAAGTCCATTTCCATCTGCGAGATGAAATACTGTCAGGGAGAATATGAAATCAACAAGGCATACGATGCCCATCTCATGCACCGCCTTAACATATTCAAGAAAGTGACCAAGACTAACAAGACCCTCATCCCTACCTTCATCACTCCATACGGACTATATAATAATATGTATGCAAGAAAAATAACAAGACAAGTAACAGGGGATGACTTGTTTGCATAACATAAGGTACAAAAAGTTGTACGACAACAAGGTATTCCCACTAGGCTCGACAGAGAAGTTACTTTCTAGCACCCAGAATGATACTTTCTCCAACCCGAGAAGATACGCTTTTCTTCTGAAAGATGCAAGGAATTATTGAAAAATGTTTGAGAGAGAGAGATAAAAAGAAAAAGGTGTATCCCCGCTTGCCCGGTGTATGGGGCAAGAAGGATACACCTTATTATATATGTATTGTATGACGTATCTCTTGAAAAGACCTATGCATCATTTTTCTTAAAGACCTATTGCATCACTTTCTTTCCATCCTTGATGACGATACCGTGATAGCTGGAATCAACCTGCTGACCATTGATATTGAATGTCTTGGTAGAACGAAACTTGGCTGGAATAGCATGTATAGGAGTAATACCGGTCGTGGTCCACGAATCATCCGCAATGCCCTCGCCTACAGAAGCCAGTTTGCCATCAGCTATAGTAAGCATATAACTGTTGGCAGTTCCCTCTGGAGTACGAATCAGACGCCAATCAGTATCCTTGTCACACTTAGAAGCAACATACACTCTGTAATCACCATCCTTCAAGGTAGAAGGCAATTTCAGCACACCTCCAACTTTCACAGCATCACTACCGCTATTCACATAATAATAGGTAATCGCCTTATCTACATGAGCTGATTGAATTACATTCTTTACACCATCAGAAGATTCCAGAATCACAGCGATATCACCAGAGATGTTATCACCCGTCTGATTATAGATCTTACCCGGCTGCACATTCAGCAAGGAAGCCACCTTGCTGGCTTTCAATCCTTCATCAGCATAAAAACGGGATTCATATTGAAGACAGGAAGCAGGCGAAATACCTATCAGCATATCCTGACCTTCGCTGAACTGAAATCCTGTAGGATTCAGGAGAGCTATGTCGAAGTAACCATTTCCGCCTTTTGGTCCCCATCCCCAGTTGATGTGAACCATACCCTGCTTGTCATATCCATCAAGCACGAAGGCATGACCGCCATTTCTTTCATCATCACCCGTATAATAGATAGGACGGTTCTGATTCAATTCCGTATAGATATACTTCATCCATTCGGCAGCCGAATAGAAAGAACGGTTCAGCCAGTTGATATTCTCATTATAGCAGAAATAATTGATTAAGCCATAACGCGCTTCCCTTGACATGGCACCAGAACCAGACTCAGTATATTGCATATCTACGGAAACACCTACAGCAGCCATCAGGGTTGCCACAGCATTTCCCTGCACCTCAGTATAATCTTTCTTACTTTCATAGTCTTCCAACATATTCTCCCAGTCGAAAGTGGTGTTTGCGAAATCACAACTCAGCAATCTACCATCTCCCACGGCTGGGGTAAAGCTATACTGATGACTGCCCTTTCCCCTTACAGGATACTTGTGATAATACATGATTTGGGATAAAGCCGTAGCCACGCATCCCGAAGGATAAGCCTTGTTTTTAGAATTGGTAGGACAAAGATTATTGAATGGTTTGTCCTGCGCCCAGAGCGTCTTGCAGAGAGGTTCTACCGCTTCCTTGAAATCGCCCGAAGGAATCACCAAAGCTCTTGTTACGGCAGAGCCTTTCTGCAAATCAGCCTTCATGGATTCAGATGCAGCACGAAGATACCATGCCAAAGAACTATTGGCAGAAGCATCGAAAGGAGAGTCTGCATAACCGATCACGGCATCGAAAGCATCATCATTGCTTACTACTACAAAGCGGCTGTCGTCTCCCAATACTGTATAGGTATCAGAAGCCTGCAAGAGCCTGAGCGTAAGTTCTGCCTTACCACGAGTCTGTGACTGCATTGTCAACACAGAAGAAGCAATGGCTTGCTTCTCATCCATCGTTCTCTCCTTAGCCTCAACACCGCTGAGAAAGAGAGACGCTACTAAAGCTAAAGTAAAATATCTTTTCATAGGCCAAAAAATGAAAAAAGCCAGATGGGTACTGTCCCATCCGGCTTTCTTGTTATATTAAATTAAAGAGCTGGCTTCTCGTCAAATACAAAGACATCGTCAAATGTTCCGAAAGAACCGGTATTAGGTATGAAATTATACATAGCCATAGTTACCACGCCAGTTTCTGGATCATAAGTACCAGCAACACCAGAACCAGAGCCATCAGCTGCAGCATCACCTTCGGCATTACCGATTACATATACTGCGCCATAAGAAGGATGATTCCAAGCTGGCTGTGGAGCTACGATTACATTATTGTCCTTATCGATAGAGAATACTATATCATACTCATATCCGTTCGCAGGATCAGCAGGAACCATAAACTTACCAGCACCAATCATATAGCAAGGAGTCTGGATTTGGAAACCAAGACCATTAGCTACGTATGTACCAGTGTAAGACTGATAACGGGTGATGGTATAATCAAGTACGGTTGCAGCATAGTAATACTTCTCTGCATCAGTAATGGCGATACGAGTTTTCTCTGATGTACCTGTTGCGATATCAAAAGAAACCTTTACCTCTGCTGTCTTCTGACCAGCAGCAAATGAAACGGTTGCAGGAACGGTAAACTTCTCATTGCTACTAGACAGACCTACTGTCTGAGCCTCTGTAGAATCTACACGAGACACCTTGAATGTAAAGCTCTGCTCTGCAGTTGGCAAGTATGAGATGGCTGTAGAGCCTTCACTTACCAAGAAAGCATTACCACCCAACTCTGTCTTAGAAGTTGGAGTATATTCATATTCATCTGTACAAGAGCTCAAACCGAGGGTAAGAACACCGAGCAGTGCTATAAATGTATATTTAAAAAACTTGTTCATAACTTTTTTAATCTTTTATATAACGATTCGTGTTATTACTCTGTCCAAAGTGGATACTTACCAGATGGGTCTGGATTGTTCCATCCCTTAAGAGCTGTATTGTTCTCTGCCTCTGTACGATAGAAAAGGAAGTTGGTTGTAGCAGGGCGGCCATTTGTATTGATGCGAGCACCAACAGAATGGTTTGTTCCATGATAACCACGAGTCAAAGAGTAGTTCAAACGCTTCATATCGAAGAATGTGATACCCTCACCCCAAAGATCGATACACTTCTGGAAGTAGATTTCCTTGATGATATCCTCCTTGCTCGTTGCCTTGCAAGTATATTTAGGGTCACGAGTCTTCATGAACAACTCCAAGAGTTCCTTACCCTTTGCTGCATCCTGCTGTGCAGCTGCCTCCATGCGGATGTAGTACATCTCCTCAACACGCATTACAGGGAATGCTGTAGCAGCTGCAACAGATGGAGCATCCATCTCACCCTGGTTAGGACGGAACTTGACAGATGCCATAGGAGGCATTGAAGCACCATAAGTCTTATTGACAAATGAAACCTTGTTTGCGATTGGAGAACCCGCTGGTGCTACCCACTCCAACTTACGGAAGTCGGTATCATTCAGGCGATTATAAGCCAATGTATCAATTCTGATATAGTCGCCTGTACCTGCACCGCAATAACCGAAGGTCTGCTCGTTACACATAAATGATATCCAGTTGACGATACCTGTAGAAACTACAACATCCTCTGATGTCTGCTGAGAGCCCCACATAAAGTCTGCCAGGTTGTTGAAACCTGTAGTGGTGTTCAGGCACTGAGCCTGAGTCATAGGCTGTACAGAAGAAGTCTTGATAGCGTTCTCTGCTGCAGCCTGAGCCTTGACATAATCGCCTTCCCACATATAGAGACGAGCCTCCAGACCATATACGCAGTCCAAGTGTGGCAAAGTCTTCTCTGTCTTTGTGAGCTTACCGATGTTCTGCTCAGCATACTCCAAATCCTCCTTGATGAATTTGATCAAGTCCTCCTTCTTAACACGAGGATTGTTACGTGCATCAGTCTCAGCCATACCCTCCTTCACGATAGGCACAGTCAAGCCAGTAACATCATTACCATCGGCATTTACACCCTTTGTAACATCTGTTGGCAAGTACTCGTACATACGACCGAGGTCGAGATAAGCGAGCGCACGGAAAGCCTTGGCTGCTGCAATGTAACCCTTCTGCTCATCAGTAGCAGTCTCCTCATTGATAGTAGCGAGAACGTTATTGGCTGTCTGGATGAACTTGTAGTAGTATGTCCATACGAAGTTGGAACGGGCTGCATCCTGGTTAATACCCTCATTTTCTGCCCATGGAGCAAACCAGTCGTAACCAGAGCCTGGTGTTACGAAAGGCTCAGTCAATGTGGAACGGATACGGATCATTGATCCGTAACCGAAGTTGAAGTGGTAGTTGTTTGGTGTATAGAATGTCTCGTTCAAGTTGTTGAAGAACGCTGGCATTGCCATCACCAATCCTTCTACGGCTGCAGCAGACTGGCTAACCTGCTCAGATGTTGCAATATCGGTAGGCTGGGTCTCGTCGATACATCCAGTGAATGTAGTAAGACTTGCAAAGGCCAAACCTACACCTAAGATTGAATTCTTTATCTTAATCATAATTGTATTCCTATATTATATAAGTTTAGAATGTAAGTGTGATACCACCAGTGATGGTACGTACGCCTGGATAATAAGAAGCGTTGGCAGCTGTCAAGCTGGTACGTGGGTCGAGACCCTGACGCTTTGACCATACCCATACGTTGTTAGCCTGAGCGTAGATGCGCAAGTTGCTCAAGTTGAGCTTGCTGATCCATGCCTTAGGGAAGGTATAACCCAAGTTGATGTTCTGGAGACTCAAGTAAGAAGCGTTTGTCAAGAAACGGTCTGACTGAGAAGCCATATATGTATCACCATACTGCAGACGTGGGATATTGCTGTTCTTGTTCTCAGGAGTCCAAGCCTTCAGGATATCCTCGTGGAGAGCCATACCACGCATAGACTTACCGCTTGCGCTCATTGCACTAGCATAGTCGTTATCGTAAATCTGACCACCGATCTGATACATGAAATCTACAGAGAAGTCGAAGCCCTTGTAAGAAACGCTTGTTCCGAAACCACCGAATACGTCTGCCAAAGCTGTACCACACAAGTAGTAATCAGACTCTGAAGAGTTCTTGGTTGTGGTCTGACCAGTAACATTACCATTCTCATCCTTCACATTCTTGTAATAGAGAGCCTCACCAGTCTCATGATCTACACCAGCATACTTGTGGAGGTAGTAAGTGTACATAGGTTCACCCTCACCGATGAAGTAACCACCGTTAGTATATCCCTGAACACCATCAACAGTCAAAGTCTTCTTTGCATCTGGCAAATAGCTTACGTAGTTGTGGTTGTAAGTGATATTCATATTGGCACTCCAAACGAAGTCTCTTGTACGGATGATGTCACCGTTCAAGGTCAACTCAAGACCATTGTTGATCATATCACCCACGTTGTCATAGTAACCGGTGTAACCGAATGACTGTGGCAATGAGAAGTTGAAGAGCATATCTGAAGTCTTACGAGAATAGAACTCGAAAGTACCGCTCAAACGGTTCTTGAACAATCCGAAGTCAACACCAACGTTGAACTCACCAGTTGTCTCCCAGGTAATCTTTCTGTTACCATAACGGCCTACAGGAACCAGAGATACAGAACCATTAGAGTTCACGATATCGTAGTTGGTAGAATAGTGGTAGTAACCCAAAGAAAGACTCTCGATATTGTCGTTACCTACCTGACCATAGCTTACCTTCAGCTTCAAGTCATCAACCCAATCTACATTGAAGAACTTCTCCTTGTTGATTACCCAAGAAGCACCCAAAGAATAGAAGGTACCCCAACGGTTCTCCTTTGCGAAGCGTGAAGAAGCATCGCGACGGAGAGATGCATCGAAGAAATAGCGGTCATTGTAGTCGTACTGTACACGACCGAAGTAACCCTCGTTGTTATACTCACGGGTATAGGAGTTAGTATTCTTCAACAACACAGCACCAGCCAACTCATCGTTAGAAGGGCTATACTGATTGCTCTTGCTACCATAGAGGTAAGCATAGCTCTGGTTGTAGTACTCATGACCGAGCATCAAAGCTACAGAGTGCTCACCGAACTCATGAGCCCAGTTCAAACGCTGCTGCAGGTTATAGTTGAAGTATCTTTCATGATACTTGTAAACCATACCATTAGATGATGCATACTGACCGAAGTAAGGGTTGGTTGTACTTGTTGTACGATACTCATCAACATAAGCATTGTTGATAGATGTGAAGGTAACATCCAAAGGCAAGCGAACCTCAACGGTACCCTGCATGTTGAAGTTGTTTCCTTCTATCTTATACTTGTCAAGCTGATTAGCAGCAAGAGGGTTAGACTGTGCAATATAAGCACGCTTCTGACCATTGATAGAAGCATCACCATAGTCATACAACTTTGTACCACTAGCCTCGTGCATCATGATGTTGCCCTGAGCGTCGCGGATATAAAGAGGATAGATAGGAGCCATTGCTACGAATGTGAACACGTTGCCAGATGAACCAGATGAACCCTCATCACCCACACCAGACTGATTGTTGGCATAGTGAGCGAAGTTGACATTAGCACCCACCTTCAACCAATCCTTGATCTTGTACTCTGACTTCAAACGAGCAGAATAACGCTCGAAACCAGAACCGAAGGTAATACCCTCATTGTTCAAGTAGTTGAAAGAGAGCATGAAGTTACCCTTCTCATTAGCACCCTGTGCAGAGATGTTATACTCCTGGCGGAGGCTGTTACGGAACATGGCATCTACCCAATCATCAGCTGTAACATAATACTGCTGACCATTATTAGATACTACACGACCCATAGTAGCATTAGGGTTCAACTTACCGTTGGTACCAATCAGCACCTCACCTGCAGGAGCCTGGAATACGCTCATACCCAAACCGAAAGCATTGTCTGCAGTCAGGTTCTTGTTAGCCCAAAGGTTTGCATTATTTGCATCATACTTCAAAGTATTCAAAGCATAATTGTTCAATGCAGTGTACCAAGTCTCGTAGTAACCAGCAGCATTGTTGATATACTTGTAATCTGGCACTGCGCGAGAGTTAGAACCCCACTTAGCATCGAATGTAATAGAAGAAGAACCTGTCTTACCAGTCTTGGTTGTAATCATCACAACACCATTGGCACCACGTGCACCATAAAGAGCAGAAGAAGCAGCATCCTTCAATACAGTAAGGCTCTCAACATCGTCTGGGTTGATAGTGTTCATATCACCGTCATAAGGCACACCATCAACAACAATCAATGGGTCTGTACTAGCATTGATAGTACCGATACCACGAATACGAATCTTTGAGCTCTCGCCTGGACGACCAGAAACCTGAGTCATCTGTACACCGGCAACCTTACCCTTCAAAGACTCAACTGGGTTAGAAACCTGAGCCTTACCAATTTCGCCAGCACCTACTACCGCAGCAGATCCCGTGAAAGCTGAACGCTTCTGAGTACCGAAGGCTACGACCATCACCTCATCAAGGCTATGCTCGTCTGGATCAAGAACAATCTTCATGTTTTTGCCTGCCTTAACATGAGCAGGATTCATACCGATGTATGTGATTTCCAGCTTAGCTCCGGCAGGAGCGTTCAATGAGAAGTTACCATCAATGTCGGTAACTGTACCTGTGTTAGTGCCTGCAACCTTGATAGAAGCACCGATAACTGGGCTTCCGTCCTCAGAAGAGGTCACGTGACCAGAGATTTGACTTTGTGCAAAAGCCATGCTCGTACTGAGAGCAAGACCTGCAACTACTGTCATGAGTCTTTTTTCCATAAATCTCTCTCGTTTTAAATAAATGAATATATAATGTTTATAATTTCTTTCTCTCAACTTTTTCTTATATGATCACTCACAAGGAGTTATCATCATCTTTTTGCCCCCTCCTCTTGCCCCGAGGTGGAGGAGTTCGCTTTTTATACCTTATTATATAAGGGTCTGTAAGTCTAAAACTTACTTAATTTTAAAGAATATTTTTAATCGGGTGCAAAATTAAGCATTATTTAGGAAACCGCCAAACTTTTTTCAGAAAAAGTTGCACTTCACCCTGCATTTTGTTATAAATATCCGGTTTTTATGCGCTTTTTCTTATAAAATGTAAAGAAACGGGCGACAGTTCATTTAAAAACTGTCGTCCATTCAGGATTTTAGCTTTCAGTCTCCAGCTCCTTTCCGAGAACAAAGAGCATAGAGAGGAATATCCAGTATCTTGGAATCCTCATTTTCCGAAGGAGTTTAAAGAAAGTTTCCTTTATAGAGGAAAGTTTTTCGAGAAAAGTTTCCCTTATAAAGGAAATAACTTATGGTTTTTCTTCCTTTATAAAGGAAAATGTTGTATCTTTGCACCCAGATTAACATAAAACGGAAGATATGGACAAGAGAATAGCAAAACTGCTGATAGCGGAGAACCAAAGGATGATTCAGAATGTGGAGATGGTGAAAAGAAACATCAGCTTCGAATCTCATTCTAACTATGTGCTGGTAGGACTAAGAAGAGCCGGTAAGTCTTACTTGCTATATCAACGTGCCCAAGAGATGATAGCTCAGGGACATCTGCCAGAGGAAATCCTTTACTTCAATTTTGAGGACGACCGATTGGAAAATCTCCAGCTTTCCGACCTGGATGCCATCAAGCAGGCTTACGAGGAGATGTATGGGCATCAGCCTATCTTCATGCTCGACGAGATACAAATCATTGATGGGTGGGAGAAATTTGCACGCAGACTTGCTGACCAGAAATATAGAGTGTATATCACTGGTAGCAACGCCAAGATGCTGAGTAGCGAGATTTCTACTACGCTTGGTGGCAGATATATGGTGCAACCCGTTTTTCCTTTCTCCTTTCAGGAATACTTGACAGCCCAGCATATCTCCTTGCCTGCGCAGTGGGAGTATCTGCAAAATTCTGACCTCAAGAGGGCTTTTCTGGAGTATTTTCATATTGGCGGTTTGCCAGAATTGGTGATTGTTGATAATCAGTTTAAGCGAGAGTGGTTGGGCAATCTATACAACAAGATTTACTTTGGAGATTTAATTACCAGATACGGAATCCGTAACCCTCTGGCGATGAAGACTTTGATACGTAAACTTTCTGAGAGCGTAAAGCAGCCACAGTCTTATAACAGACTGGCTAATCTGGTTTCTACTGTGGCTGGAAAGGTAAAGCAAGAGACGATAGTGGACTATCTGAGATATATCAAGGACACTTGCCTGGTCTTCTCCATAGAAAACATTTGCGCAAAATTACAAGATAGAATGTCGAACCAGAAGTATTACTTTATAGATAATGGTTTTCTGAGTCTATTCCTCTTTGATCCAGAAACATCTCTCTTGGAGAATCTGGTAGCCATTCACCTGCATGAGAAGTATGGGGAAGACCTCTTCTATTATTATGATAATGTGGAGGTGGACTTTTGTCTCTTTGAGCATCAATGTGCTTTTCAAGTGTCGTATAGTATCAAGGATGCTGCTACTCGTGAGCGAGAATTGGGGGCTTTGAATGCTTATCAGAAGAGGTATCCAGGAAGTAGACTTTTTGTTATTACGATGGATGAAGAAGAGACAATAGAACTGGATGACTTGAAGATTGAAGTGATACCAGTATGGAAGTGGTTGCTTACCTCGTAGTTGTTGTTTGTTCCTCACTGGGGCACCAAAGTCCGTCAGTGAGGACACTTAGATTTTAGCTTTCAGTCTCCAGCTCCTTTCCGAGAACAAAGAGCATATAGAGAGGAATAT